>Ga0111539_10000113_pt1 | contig 89042 bp, 70 predicted proteins | sample RhiMethybrSRZTD1_FD_79667 | JGI IMG/M metagenome (GOLD analysis project Ga0111539, IMG submission 79667) | Populus rhizosphere microbial communities from Tennessee, USA - Rhizosphere MetaG P. TD hybrid SRZTD1 (version 2) (version 2) | ecosystem: Host-associated > Plants > Roots > Rhizosphere >...
CATGGCGCGCGAGGGCATCGTGGTCACGCCCGGGCTCTCGCGATCCCTGCGCCACGTGCTCCCCGAAATGAAGCCGTATCCGGCGTCCGTCGCCGCCTTCTCGCGCAAAGGCGTTCCCTACGAGGCGGGCGACCTCCTGCAGCAGACGGACCTCGCGGAGGCGCTCGAGCGCATCGCGGACCGCGGACCCGCCGGGTTCTACGAAGGGAAGACGGCGGAGCTGATCGAAGCGGAGATGAAGAGGGGCGGCGGGCTCATCACGCGCGCGGACCTCAAGGCCTACCAGCCCAAGGTGCGCGTGCCCCTGCGCGGCACGTATCGCGGCTACGAAGTGCTGGCCATGCCCCCCATCAGCTCGGGCGGCACCGCCCTCATCGAGATGCTGAACATTTTGGAGGGCTACGACCTCAAGGCCAAGGGCTTCGGCTCCGCGGACAGCGTGCACCTCATGGCGGAGGCCATGCGCCGCGCGTTCGCCGATCGCGCGCGATACCTCGGCGACCCCGAGACCAACCCGGCCATGCCCATTGCCCGCCTCATCTCCACGGACTACGCGCGCAGCCTGCGCGCCACCATCGACGAGAAGAAGGCCTCCGCCTCCTCGCCCTCGAGGTTCCAGTGGCCGGCGGAGAGCCATGAGACGACCCACCTCTCCGTGATCGACGCCGACCGCAACGCGGTCTCGCTGACCTACACGCTGGAGGACAGCTACGGCTCCAAGATCGTGGTACCGGGGGCGGGCTTCCTGCTCAACAACGAGATGGGCGACTTCAACGCGGGGCCGGGCCTCACCAACGCCGAGGGCCTCATCGGCACCGATCCCAACCTGGCCGCGCCCGGCAAGCGCATGCTCTCGAGCATGACTCCGACCATCCTGAGCAAGGACGGCAAGGTGGCCCTCGTCATCGGCAGCCCGGGCGGCCGCACCATCATCAACACCGTGCTCGAGGTGATCGTCGCCTTCGTGGACTTCGGCATGAACGTGCAGGAGGCCATCGACGCTCCCCGCTTCCACCACCAGTGGCTGCCGGACCGGATCTGGGCCGAGCGCTACGGGCTTTCCCCCGACACCATCGCCCTGCTCCGGGCGCGCGGGCACGAGGTCAAGGAAGGCGAAGGGGACAACACCACCCAGGGGGTGGCGGAAGGAGTGGCCTACGACGCGGCCACGGACACCCTGGAGGGCGGCTTCGACCGGCGGGCGCCCGACGGAGCGGCCATCGGACGCTGAATCGCAATCGGCAGCCCCGCCGCCTCGGCCCGTTTTCGCGTCGCTATACTGGTATTTCCGCAGCTTAAGGAGATCCAGCGATGACCGACGGAGCCAAGAGCGCCCTTCCGTCCCTGATCAGCCGTCAGGAGAAGGAGATCCTGGACGACTGGGTAAAGCTCCAGCTCTCCTCCGAGACGCACCGTAGCGACCTCGTCACGGAGCGCGACGTCCGCAACGAGTCCCAGCGCTTCCTGGAGGCCATGCGCACGGCCATCGCGGGCGGGTCGGACATCCGGACACCGGAGTGGAACGACGTCAAGAGCCTGCTCACGGAGCTCTCGCAGAGCCGGGCCCGCCAGGGGTTCAGCCCCAGCGAGACGGCCACCTTCGTCCTCTCCCTCAAGCAGCCCCTTTTCGCGCGGATTCGCACCGACTTCGCCAAGGACCCGGGCGCGCTGGCCGATGCCACCTGGGCGGCGACGACCTTGCTGGACAAGCTGGGCCTCCTGACCATGGAGGTCTACCAGAAGGGCCGTGAAGGCGTGATCCAGCGCCAGCAGGAGGAGCTGCTGGAGCTGTCCACGCCGGTCGTGCGGCTGTGGGACAACGTGGTGGCGGTGCCCCTCATCGGGACCCTGGACAGCGCGCGCACCCAGGTGGTGATGGAGAACCTGCTCCAGGAGATCGTGAACCTGGGCGCCGCCATCGCGATCATCGACATCACGGGCGTCCCCACCGTGGACACCCTGGTGGCCCAGCACCTCCTGAAGGCGGTGGCGGCGGCGCGGCTCATGGGCGCGGACTGCATCATCAGCGGGATCCGGCCCCAGATCGCCCAGACCATCGTCCACCTCGGCGTGGACCTCGGGGACGTCGTGACCAAGGCGACCCTGGCCGACGCCTTCGCGCTGGCCCTGAAGCGCAACGGCCTCACCGTGACCAAGGTGTCGGCCGTTTCGACCGCCTCCTAGGGACCGCCTTTGGAACGCATCCCGATCCTCAAGATGGGCCGGTACCTCCTGGTCACCATCCAGGTGGACATGCACGACCGGCTGGCCATGGCGCTCCAGGACGACCTCATGGAGCAGATCCGCCGGCACAAGGCGGAAGGCGTGCTCATCGATATCTCCGCGCTCGACCTCGTCGATTCCTTCATCGGGCGCATGCTCGGGAACATCGCGGCCATGGCCCGCATCCTGGACGCCGACACGGTGGTGACGGGCATGCGGCCGGCGGTGGCCATCACCCTCGTGGAGCTGGGACTGTCCCTCACCGGTGTGCGCACGGCCCTCAACGTGGAGCGGGGCATGGAGCTTCTGGAAACCGCCCGCGAGGAGCGCGAGACCGGCGATGGCCGTAGTCAGGGATGAGCAGGTCTCCGTACGGAGTGAGGACGAGGTGGTGCGCGTGCGCCAGCTCGCCCGCGAGTGGGCGATCAGCCTCGGCTTCGGCCTCGTCGACCAGACCAAGATCGTCACCGCCGCCAGCGAGCTGGCCCGCAACACCGTGATCTACGGTGGGGGCGGCACCGTCCGCCTCCAGGCCATGAACGACGGCGCCCGGCGCGGGCTGCGCCTCACGTTCGAGGACCAGGGGCCGGGGATCGCGGACCTCCAGCTCGCCCTCAAGGACGGCTACTCCACCGGCACCGGCCTCGGTCTCGGGCTCAGCGGGGCCAAGCGCCTCATGAGCGAGTTCGAGATCGACTCCACTCCCGGCCAGGGCACGCGCGTCGCCGTCACGCGCTGGAAGTAGGAGCGGATGCTGGATGGACAGACCACTCTCGTCCCCGTCGTCGACGAGAGCCAGGTCGGCGAGGCCCGCCGCGCCATGGCCGCGCTGGCCCAGAGGGCCGGTCTCGACGCGACCGCGGCCGGCACGGCCGCCGTCGTGACCACGGAAGCCGCCACCAACCTCGTCAAACACGCGGGAGGAGGCGAAGTCCTGCTCCGGGCGGTCGAAGACGGCGTCGAGATGATCGCTCTCGACCGTGGCCCCGGCATGGCCGATGTCAGCGCCTCCCTGCGCGACGGCCATTCGACCGTCGGAACCCAGGGCAACGGCCTCGGCGCCATCCGCCGCATGGCCACGACCTTCGACATCTACTCCGCGCGCGGACAGGGCACGGCGGTGCTCGCGCGCATCCGTTCGCAACCCGCGCCACGCGAGCGCGCCCGCCTGGAGCTGGGCGCGGTCAGCCTCCCCAAGTCGGGAGAGGCGGTCAACGGAGATGCCTGGCTGTTCCAGACCACCGCGCGCGGCGCGCGCATACTGATGGTAGACGGGCTGGGCCACGGACCCATCGCGAGCGATGCCGCGCACGCCGCCGTGGAGGCCTTTCGCGCCGCGCCGGGCGAGTCGGTGGAGGCAGCGGTGGAGACGTGCCATCTTGCCCTGCGCAGCACCCGGGGTGCGGCCCTGGCCGTGACGGAAGTGGACGTGGAGGCGGGAGTGGTCCGGTTCGCCGGAGTCGGGAACATCGCCGGCTCCATCTGGAATGGGAACGTCAGCCATCACACCGTCTCCCACAACGGCACCGCCGGCCACGGGGCGATCCGCATCCGCGAGTTCAGCTACCCGTGGCCGAAGGGCGCCGTGCTGGTGCTGGCCTCGGACGGCCTGGCCACGCGCTGGACGCTCGAGACCTATCCGGGATTGGCCGCGCGCGACCCGGCCCTGGTGGCCGCGATCCTCTATCGCGACCACAGCCGCCAGCGGGACGACATCACGGTGGTGGTGGCGCGGGAGCCGCGGGCATGAGCGTTCGCCTGCTCACGGTGCGCATCCGGCAGGAGCAGGACGTGGTGGCGGCGCGCCAGCGGGCGCGGCAGCTCGCGCGGCTCCTGGGCTTCGACGAGCAGGACCAGGTCCGCGTCGCGACCTCCATCTCCGAGCTCGCGCGCAACGTCTACAACTACGCCCGCGAAGGCGAGGTCGAGTTCGCGATCGAGGGGCAGACGCCGCCCCAGGTGCTGGTGGTTCGTGTCAGCGACCGGGGACCCGGCATCGCCGACGTCGGCCTGATCCTATCCGGCCGGTATCGCTCGACGACGGGCATGGGGCTCGGCATCCTGGGCGCGCGCCGCCTGATGGACCGATTCGCGATCCAGTCCGACGCCGGCCAGGGCACCACCATCACGATCCAGAAGCTCCTGCCCGCCGCCTCGCCCTTCCTGCACGCCCGGGACATCGGACGATTGTCGGAGGAGCTGGCCCGGGAAGGCCTGCAGAACCCGCTGGCCGAGGTGCAGCAGCAGAACCAGGAGCTCCTGCACGTCCTCGACGATCTGCGCCGGCGCCAGGAGGACCTGGTCCGCCTCAATCGCGAGCTCGAGGACACGAACCGCGGCGTGGTCGCCCTCTACGCGGAGCTGGACGAGAAGGCCGAGCACCTGCGGCGCGCGGACGAGATGAAGTCCCGCTTCCTCTCCAACATGAGCCACGAGTTCCGGACCCCCCTGAACTCGATCCTCGCCATCTCGAAGCTTCTGCAGGACCGCACGGACGGGGACCTCACCCCCGAGCAGGAGAAGCAGGTCGGGTTCGTGCGCAAGGCGGCCCAGGACCTGACCGAGCTCGTGAACGACCTCCTCGACCTGGCCAAGGTCGAGGCGGGCAAGACGGTCGTGCGTCCGGTCGAGTTCGACGTGAAGAACCTGTTCGCCGCCCTGCGCGGGATGCTGCGGCCGCTCCTGGTCACGGATTCGGTGCGCCTGGTCTTCGAGGACGAAGACGCGCTGCCGGAGATGTATTCCGACGAGGCCAAGATCTCGCAGATCCTCCGCAACTTCATCTCCAACGCGCTCAAATTCACGGAGCGAGGTGAGATCCGCGTCACGGCCACGGTCAAGGAGGACGGTCGCGACGTGGTGTTCTCGGTCGCGGACACCGGGATCGGCATCGCGCGGGAGGACCAGGAGCGGATCTTCAGCGAGTTCGGGCAGGTCGAGAACCCCCTGCAGCGGCAGTTCAAAGGGACCGGCCTCGGTCTCGCCCTCTCGCGGAAGCTGGCGGAGCTGCTCGGAGGCCACATCACCGTGGAGAGCGAGCTCGGACGCGGATCCACGTTCCACCTCTCCCTGCCGCTCCTCTACGCCGGGATGGTGCCCGCGGAACATCTCTCCCCCGCCACCGCGGCGGAGCTCGATCCAACGCGGGTGCCCGTGCTGGTCGTGGAAGACAGCACGGAGAGCCTGCACCTCTACGACCGGCTCTTGCGGGGCACGCCCTTCCAGGTCGTCCCCGCGCGGACGATCAAGGAGGCGGAGTACCGCCGGACGACGCTCCCCGTGCGCGCGGTGGTCCTGGACATCCAGCTCGCGGGGGAGGACACCTGGGCCTACCTGGCGCGACTCAAGAGCGAGGAAGGCGACGCGCTGCCCGTGCTGGTGGTCACGAGCACGGACGACAGGCCCAAGGCCGCGTCGCTGGGCGCGGACGCCTACGCCAGCAAACCCGTCGAGCGGGATTGGCTGGTGCGGCACCTTCGCCAGCTCACCGGCCTGAAGGCCGCCCACGCCGTCCTCATCGACGACGAAGAGGCACCGCGCTACGCGCTCCGCGCCCTCCTTGGGCCGCTGGGGTTCGAGGTGAGCGAATACGAACAGCCGGAAGAGGCACTGGGCCAGGTGTTGGCGCGGCCCCCGGACGTCCTCTTCATGGACCTCATCATGCCGGGGATGACGGGGCTTGTGCTGCTGGACCGCCTCCGTCAGGATCCGCGCACGCGCGCGCTGCCCGCCGTCCTCATCACGTCGAAGGTGCTCGTCTCTGCGGAGCGGGAAGCGGCCGCGAGGCTGGGCGCGATCGTCCTGTCCAAGGACGTCCTGGGGCAGCCGCAGGCCGCGGAAGAGATTCGGCGGGGGCTCGCCCGCGCCGGCTGGCACACGGAGGCGCCGCCGTCTCCGCCCCTCCACGTCGAGCGCTCATGAGATCGACCTTCGAGAACGCGCTCATCCTCAGCGTGGACGACAACGAGGCCAGCCGCTACGCGATCGGGCGGACGCTCCGTCAGGCGGGCTTCCGCGTGATCGAGGCGGACACGGGCATGGAAGCGCTGCGCCGCGCGCGGACCGACGCCCCGGACTTGATCATGCTCGACGTCAAGCTCCCCGACATCGACGGCTTCGAGGTGAGCCGGCGGCTCAAGGCGGATGTGGAGACGGCATCGATTCCGGTCCTCCAGATCACCGCCACCTACAGCAGCACCGAACACTGGGCCCAGGCCCTCAATGCGGGCGCCGACGGTTATCTCACCCACCCCGCGGAGCCGGTCGTCCTCATCGCCACCGTCCGCGCCCTCCTGCGCGCGCGTGAGGCCGAGCGCGCGCTGCGCGAGGCGAACCGGCTCAAGGACGACTTCCTGGCCACCCTGTCCCACGAGCTGCGTACGCCCCTCAACGCGATCGTGGGCTGGGCTCACGTCCTGCGCACGCCGAACCTGGAGCCGGCGGTGACGGCGCGCGCCGTGGAGTCCATCCAGCGGAACGCGGAGGCGCAGACACGGCTGATCGCGGACATCCTCGACGTGAGCCGGATCGTGACGGGCAAGCTGCGCATCGACAGCCGCCGCGTGGAGCTGGCCCGGGTGGTGGAGTCGGCCCTGGAGACGGTCCGGCCGTCCGCGGTGGCCCGGCAAGTGACGCTCGAGACGTCCCTGGATGCGGAGGCGGTCGTGCAGGGCGATCCCAGCCGCCTCCAGCAGATCGCCTGGAACCTCCTCACCAACGCCGTGAAGTTCACGCCCGCCGGGGGAACGGTGCGGGTGGCCGTCCGCCGCACGCCCACGAACATCCAGTTCGTGGTCGAAGACACCGGCATCGGCATCGAGCCCGCCTTCATGCCTTTCGTCTTCGACCGCTTCCGGCAGGCCGACGCCTCCATGACGCGCACGGTCAGCGGCCTGGGGCTCGGTCTCGCGCTCGTGAACGACCTCGTGCAGATGCACGGAGGCACGGTGCGGGCGGAGAGCGAAGGCACCGACCGGGGCTCGCGGTTCACCGTCTCCTTTCCGGAGCCCGCGCCCGGCGGGGGCAAGGACGGGAACGCAGTCGGGCCCACGCCATCGTCAACGTCGTCCCCCATAACCGTCCGGACGCCACCCGGCACGGGACGGATCCTGGCCGGAGTGAGGGTCCTCCTCGTCGACGACGACACCGACTTCCTGGAGAGCCTCGACGTGGCCCTGCAAGCCCGCGGGGCGCATGTGACGCGCGCGGAAAGCGCGGGGGCCGGGCTGGCCGCCCTCGACCAGTCCCTCCCCGACGTCATCGTCAGCGACCTCGGCATGCCCGAGGAGGACGGCTACGGCTTCATCCGCGTGGTGCGCGCGCGGCCGGCGGGGGAGGGCGGCGACGTGCCCGCCATCGCCCTCACCGCCTACGTGGCCGACCACGATCGCGAGCGCTCGCTGGCCGCCGGGTTCCAGCTCCACCTGGCCAAGCCGATGGACCCGGGACTGCTCGTGCAGGCCATCGCGGACGTGATGGCGCGCCGCCGGGGCTAGGCGCGCGTCAGCCGAGCTGTGCGGGCTGCCAGCGGATCCCCAGGTTGACGATGCGCTGGATGAGCTCCCCGTAGTCGAGGCCGGCCTTGCCCGCGGATTGCGCGAAGTCCTCGTCGCGGCTGAGCTGGGGATTGGGGTTGGCCTCGATCACGTAGACGCGGCCGCTTTCGCTCAGGCGCAGGTCGATGCGCGCGAACCCCGAGAGCTTCAGCGTGCGGTAGACGCGCTTGGCGATCTCGCGGATGCGCTCGGCCGCGCCCTCCGGCAGGTCCTTGGCCTCCTCGCTCACGATCCCGCGCTTCTTCTGGTAGGTCAGCGAGAACTTGAGGCGCTCCGTCGCGATCTTGCGCGACTCCTCGGGCATGTTGTTGAAGAGGAGCTCCCAGACGGGAAGGGTGAGGAGCTGCTGGTTGCCGATCACCCCGATGTAGAGCTCGCGCCCCTCGATGTAGCGCTCGACGAGGGCGTCCGTGCCCACGCTCTCGTGGATGAAGCGCACGCGGTCGACGAGGTGCTCCTCGTCCTCGACCACGGAGGCCTGGGAGATGCCGATGGAGGCGTCCATGGTCAGGGACTTCACGATGAGGGGGAAGGCCAGCCGCTTGGGATGCCGCACCTTGCGCCCGCGCGGGAAGATCGCGAAGTCCGGTCCGGGCACGCGGTGGTAGCTGAGGAGCTGCTTGGCCAGCGACTTGTCTCGCGAGAGGAGGAGGCCGCGCGAGTTGCAGCCCGTGTACGCCATCTTGAGCAGCTCGAGGTAGGCCACGACGTTGTGGTCGAAGGTGACGATGTCGTCGAAGCCCTCGAGCAGGTTGAAGGTGATGTGGGGCTTGAAGTCGAAGAGCGCGTTCCGGATCCCTCCCAGCTCGTCCCCCACTCCCAGGATCTGCACCTCGTGCCCCAGCGCCTCCAGGGTGCGCACGACGTCGTACTCCGTCTTCCAGGGCTTGCCCGGCAGCTCCTCCGGATCGGCGGTGGCGGGCGGCACGAGGTCGGGGTGGACGAGGGCCAGGACGCGCAGCTTCTTGGCCGGCTCCTTCTTCTTCTTCCGGCTCACAGCGGCACCCGGTGGCGTCCCGTGGCCAGCAGCTCCATCGTGTAGAAGGTGAGCTTGAGCGCGAAGTCCAGGCGCGTCTCCTCCTCCGAACGCGAGAGGCGCAGGCCGAGCTGCCGGCAGCGGATGATGATGCTCTTGAGCAGGCGGTCGATCGTGTACTGGTACTCCCCGGTCGCCCGCGCCACCCGGCGGCGCAGCTCCGGGCGGTTGCGCGAGAGGAAGGCGGCGGCGGTGGGCCGTTCACGGTCGCCGGGAGGCGCGGTGAACAGCCGCAGCAGGTCCTCGTCGTAGGCCTTGCGCCGGTCGAGGCCGTAGAGCCGCCGCTTCTCGCGATAGTGCGCGCGCAGCGTCTTGCGGATGCGCCAGAGAGGATCCACGGTCCGCCGCGTCTGCACGGGCGGAGGCACGCCCGCCAGCTCGCGCATGGTGGCGTCGACGTATTCGAGCTTGCGCAGCGCGGGCCAGCCCGCGTAACGCTCGGTCCACGGATAGCCCGGGGTGAGCCAGACCGCGAAGGTCTCCGCGAAGTCCTCGTCGGGATGGCTCTGGCCGTAGTATCCGTCGAGGTGGACCACGAAGCTGCGGCTGTAGGGGCGGGGCAGGTAGAACTTCGGGTACGGCACGGAGCTGCGCCCGAAGAGGGCCTGGCGCCGCCGCCGCTGGCGCAGGTGGTACGCATTCTCGATGGCGTGGCCGGCCTCGTGGCGCAGGATGCGCAGGCACCACTCCGGGGTGCCCCCTTCCACTTCCAGGGTCTGCTTCTCCTCGAGGCGGGCCAGCCGCGGGTGCGCGAGGTAGAACGGGATCGCGAACCCCGGCACGCCGTCCGGGCAGAACCATTCCCCGGACAGCCAGGAGTGCGGGCGGAAATCCAGGCCACGCGCCGCGAGCTCGGCCCGGAGCTGCTCCAGGCGCGGCTCGAGCGCGCTGTCCTCGAGGGTCACCCCGAGGTCGCACATGCGGACGTCGAGCAGCCGCTCGTCGTCGTAGGAGGCCCAGAAAGGCTCACCGCGGCCGGAAGAAGAGGCACGGGCCGCACCGGAGGAGGTGCGGCGGGCCGGAGCCGGCCGAATCGTCGCGCGGGGGGCCAAGCGACGCCAGCGTAGAGGCAGGCCCTTCGACCGTCAATACGGGGGCATACAATCGGCCCGTGGAACCGCCCTCCCGTCCCCGCGATCACGACGAGGATGCCCTCGGCCGCGACGTGGACGCGCTGGGCCGCATGCTCGGCGAGGTGCTGCGCGAGCAGGAAGGCGAGGCCGGCTTCTCGCTCGTGGAAGAGTACCGGGCCCGGACCAAGGCCCTGCGCGCGGGCGGTGGCTGGACCCGCGACTTCGGTCCGGACGGCCAGGCCCTCCTGAAGCGCACGGAAGCGCTGAGCCTCGACGAATCGCGGCTCGTCGTCCGCGCCTTCACCGCCTACTTCCATCTCGTGAACATGGCGGAAGAGCACCACCGCCTGCGTGTCCTGCGCCAGCGCGAGCGACAGGTGGAGGCCACCGTCGGCGCCTACAAGGAGTCGATCGCGGAGGCGGTGGCCCTGGCCGCCGAAGCGAAGGTGCCCGCGGAGGTCCTGCAGCGGCGGCTGCGCGGCCTGCTCGTGGAGCCCGTGTTCACGGCCCATCCGACCGAAGCGCGGCGGCGCACCGTCCTCGACAAGCTGCGGCGCCTGGCCCGCTTCACGGAGATCCTCGAGGACCCGCGCCTGACCCCCCATCAGCGCACGGACGTGCAGGACCGCATCCGCGAGGAGATCACCGCCCTCTGGCTGAGCGAGGAGGTGCACCGCCGCGCCCCCGCCGTGTTCGACGAGGTCAACAACGGCCTCTACTATTTCGAGCACTCCCTCTGGGAAGTGGTCCCGCGCATCTACGCCGACCTCGAGCAGGCGCTGGAGCGCTCGTATCCGGGACAGGCCTTCGACGTGCCCGCGTTCCTCCGCTTCGGCTCCTGGATGGGCGGAGACCGCGACGGCAATCCCGCGGTGACCGCGGCCGTCACCGAGCACACCTTGCTCGTGCATCGCGAGACCGCCCTCGGCCTCTACGAAGACGACCTCGAGCGCCTGCAGCGGCACCTCAGCGTGGCCGAAGACGAAGCCGTGCTCACCCTGGGCCTGCGCGACAGCCTGCGCCGGGACGCCGCCGACCTTCCGGACATCGCCGCCTCCGCGGGCGCGCAGTTCGCGTCGGAGCCCTACCGGCGCAAGGTCGCCTTCATGCGCGCGCGCGTGCAGGCGGCGCGCCGGCTCAACGCGGGCCGTCGCGCGGAGGTCCTGGCCCGGGGGGCCATCGGACCCGCGGAGGAGCACGCGGTCCTGCGCACGCAGCGCCTCTGGTCACGCACCCTGGAGACGCCGCGGCCCAACGACGTCCGCGCGGCCTATCGGCGGGCCAGCGAGCTGCGCGACGACCTGCGCCTGATGGCGGACAGCCTGCGCGCGCAGGGCGCGCACCGGCTCGCCCGCGGCCTCCTGCGCGACAGCGAGCGGCGGGCGGAGGCCTTCGGCTTCCAGCTCGCCCGCCTCGACCTGCGCCAGCACAGCCGCGTGAACGCCGAGGCCCTGGCCGAGCTGCTCCGCGCCGCGGGCGTGGAGCACGACTACCTCTCGCGGTCGGAGCCCGAGCGTACGGCCGTCCTCGTGCGCGAGCTCTCGAACCCGCGGCCGCTCGCCCATCCCCATCGCGCCTGGTCGGAGAGCACGGCCGAAGTGCTCGCGCTCTTCCAGGCGACGCGCCGGATGCAGGAGGAACTGGGCAACGACGCCTGCAACGTCTACATCGTCTCCATGACCGCGGGCGTCAGCGACGTCCTGACCCCGCTCTTCTTCGCGAAGGAGGCGGGCCTCTTCTCTCCGGATTCGGAGCCGCCGACGAGCGGCCTGCAGGTGGTGCCGCTCTTCGAGACGATCGAGGACCTGCGCGGCTGCGCGGCCATCCTCACCGAGCTCTTCTCGCTGCCCGTCTACCGCCGCCACCTCCAGGCCTGGGGCGGCCTGCAGCAGGTGATGCTCGGCTACTCCGACAGCAACAAGGACGGCGGGTTCGTCACCTCGAACTGGGAGCTCTACCGCGCCCAGCGCGAGCTGGCCGACGTCTGCCGCAAGGAAGGGGTGCGCCTCCTCCTCTTCCACGGGCGCGGGGGCGCGGTCGGGCGCGGGGGCGGTCCTACCAACCGCGCGATCCTGGGCCAGCCGCGCGGCAGCGTGGAGGCGGGGATCCGCATCACCGAGCAAGGCGAGGTCGCGTTCGCGCGCTACGGGCACACCGGCATCGCGCATCGCCACCTGGAGCAGACCCTGAACGCGGTCCTGCGCGCGGGGCTTCGCGACACCGCTCCGCCCGTGCCGGCGTCACCCTGGATCGAGATGATGGACCGGCTCGCGGAAGCCGGCCTGCGCGCGTATCGCGGTCTCGTCTACGAGCAGCCCGACTTCGTGTCCTACTTCCGCCAGGCCACGCCCATCGACCAGGTGGCGGACCTCCGCATCGGCTCGCGTCCGGCCAAGCGCAAGGGCGGCGAGCGCATCGAAGACCTGCGCGCGATCCCGTGGGTGTTCTCCTGGACGCAGAGCCGCCACGGGCTCCCCGGCTGGTACGGCCTGGGCGCCGCCCTGGCGGAGGTGCTGCGCGACCCGGCGGCGGCGGAGGTACTGAAGGCGATGCACCGGGAGTGGCCGTTCTTCCGCTCGCTGATCGACAACGCGCAGATGGGGCTGGGCCGCTCCGATCGAGCGGTGGCCCGCCTCTACGCGGGGCTCGCCGAGCCTGGATCCCAGCGCGAGCGCATCCTGGGGGCCGTCCTCGAGGAATGGGACCGCGCCGAGCGCGGCATCTTCGCGGTGACGGGCACGAGCGAGGTCCTCGAGGACGCGCCGATCCTGCGCCGGTCCATCCGCCTCCGGAATCCCTACGTCGATCCCATGAGCTTCGTGCAGGTCACGACCCTGCGCCGCCTGCGCGGCCTCGGCGACGACGATCCCCAGCGCGACGCGGTGCGCGACCTGGTCGCGTTGTGCGTCAACGGGATCGCGGCGGGGCTGCAGAACACGGGCTAGGAGCTTCCCATCCGTCCCGGGACGGATAGCGCGCTACGGCTTCGGCCACTTCTCGCCGCGCCGGGCCGCGTCGTAGGTCGCGCGCGCGGCGGGACGCTGGTCGAGCACGTTCGGATCGAGGCGCAGCGCTTCCTCGAAAGCGGCGACCGCGTCCGCCGGCCGTCCGAGACGCGCGAGCGCGTCGCCGAGCAGGACTCTCGCCTCCGCATCCTCCGGCCGAAGCCGTGCGGCCTCGCGCAGCTCCGGCTCCGCGTCCGCGGCGCGGTCCTGCATGTGCAGAAGCGCGGCCCCGAGGCGGATGCGCGCCTGTCCGTCGGTGGGCCGCCGCGACACCGCACCCCGATACACGTCGACCACCTCGTCCCACCTTTCGAGTGACGAGAGGCGCGCGGCCAGCGTGGCCTCGATGGCGGGCTGGCGGCCCGCGGGGAGGCCGAGCTCGAGGGCCTTGCGGCAGGGAGCCACCGCCGCCTCCCCGATGGCCTTCGTACAGAGGCGCGCTTGCACGACGGCCGCCGTGGCCTGCGCTCGCGCCGGAAAAGGCGCCCCGAGCACGAGCGCGGCGGCGACGAGGACGCCGAAAGGCTTCAGAAGCCTTCCTTGTTGACGATTTACGGCATCTTCTTCGGGTCGCCTTCGTAGCGCCGTTCGAGCACGTCGATCACGGCCTGCACGGCGCGGCCGGCCATGCCGACGTTCGGGTCAGGAGAGAGCCGGGTGGCGCGGCCGGCGGACGCGAAGTGATGGAAGACGCGCAGCTTCAGCTTGAGGGCCTCGTCACGCAGGGGGCTGTCCGCGGGCAAGGGCTCCGTCTCGAAGACGTCGAGGGCCGCGCCCGCGATCCATCCGTCCTCGAGGGCGCGCGCCAGCGCCTTCTCGTCCACCACCGGCCCGCGCGAGGTGTTCACGAGATAGGCCGTCTTCTTCATGAGGCGCAGGCGGCGCTCGTCCATGAGATGGAACGTCGGCTCGGGCGCCTCGCCCGGACGCGTGAGGTTCACGTGCAGGGTGACGAAGTCCGCCTGGCCCAGCCCTTCCTCGAACGGGACGTACGCGATCGTCTGCAGACGCGTGGACAGGCCTTCCTCATGCCGCACCTTCATCACGCGGCGGACGGAATCGACGAACTTCGCGTCCTGGTAGGCCGGGTCGTAGCAGAGGACGTCCATGTCGAAGCCGACCGCCTTCTTGATGAAGCTCTTCCCGATACGGCCCGTGCCCACGACCAGCACCGTCTTGCCTGTCACCTCGTCGCCGAGCCAGGGATGGTAGGGGTGCCACGTGGACCACGTCTTCTCGCGCACCATCTGCTCGGACGGCCAGGTCATGCGGGCGACCGTCCCCATGATGATGAAGGCGAACTCCGCGGTGGCGTCGGTGAGCACGTCCGCCGTGTTGCTGAACGGGATCTTGTGCTTGTTGGCGGCGGCGCGATCGATGTTGTCGAAGCCCACCGCGTCCTGGGCCACGACCTTGAGGCCGGCCGCCTTCCCCGCCGCGAACACTTCCTCGTCGATCTTGTCGCGCAGGGTCGTGATGAGCGCGTCGATCCCGCTCCGGACCTTCTCCAGGATGAGCGCGCGGGGAGGCGGCTCGACGTGCTCGTAGACCTCGAGGCCCCAGCCCTTGTCGCGCAGCCTCTGCAGCGCCTCCGGGCCGATGTCCGTGGTGGCGAAGATGCGGAAGGTCATGATTTCACGAGTATATCCGCCGGGCGGCGAGGCCCGCAGAAACGAAGGGCCCGCTTGCGCGGGCCCTTCGCCAGTCGCGGGGACTGTGTCGGACGGCGACGCCTAGGCGTCAGTCATGGTGGTGATGGTCGTCGTCGTGATCATGGTCGTCGTCGTCGTGGTCGTTGACGATCTCGACCTTCAGCTTCTTCGACGGCACGCACAGGGTCTCGGAGTCCTCGACCTTGAGGACCGCCCGGCCGAACTGGTCGTGCATGTTCACGAGCCGCCCGACGCGATGGTCGGAATGGTCGTGTCTCGAGCAGTGGCTGAAGTGATGGTCGTCGTCATGGTCGTCGTCGTCATCGTCGTCGTGGCCGCGGCGCTTGAGGTCGTAGCACACCAGGTGGTCCGGGGTTTCCGCCGCGCGCAGGAGGATCTCCGTCACCGCCCCGTCGTGCTCCTTCTTGATGACGGGGTTGCAGAGGAGCTCGGCCCGGTAGACCGAGGCCTGGGTGCTCCCGAACTGGTCGACGAGGGAGACGGGCAGGCGGTGCCGCGGCGCGTCCACCGCCTTGTAGCACTTGTAGTGGTCGACGAACGGAGGCGGCGGTCCGGAGTCCGCTCCTCGCGCCGCGGGTGGGATCAGGGACTTGGAGGACGGGGCCAGCAGCACTTCCGGCTTGACGACCTTGAACCGCTCGGTGCCGAACTGGTTCTCCACGGTGACCCGGCGCTTCTGGAAGTGCGGGAAGTCCCCGCCCCGGGCGTCCTTGAGACCGTAGCTCTTGAGGTGAGCGCCCGGCTGGACGACGGGCTCGCCGTTCTTGCTGACGGGGTTGCACATCCCGTCCGGCGAGAGGATGACCCTCTCGCGGTTGAACTGATCCTGGAGGGTGATGACGACCTTCTTCTTGTTCTTGGTTCCCTCCTGGTCGGCGTCGTAGCACTGGTAGTGATCGACGGCCGGCGCCACCCACGTCTTCTCGGCCGTGTCGGACGCGGGCGTGTTCGGCACCTCGGCCGTGATCAGGTCCACGCCCAGGGCGCCACCCAGATAGCAGAAGGTCGCCCGGCCGAAGGCGTCCGTGGTCACCGTCCCGCTCGCCGTGTTGGCCCCCGTCACCGTGAACTCGACCATGGCGTTGGGTACGAGATTGCCGGCGAGGTCCCGCACCGTCGCCGTCACGCAGTGCTGCGTGCCGACGGTGTTGATCGCCACGGGCGGCTCCAGGGTCAGCGTGGCCGGAGGCCCGATGACCCACGTCTTCGTGGCCGAGGCCTGCGCTTCGCAGGAGCCGTTGCCGTCGAAGTCGAAGCAGGCCGCGATCGCGTCCGCGCCCAGGTTGGTGCCCGTGTACGTGAACTGGGCCTGGCCGCCCGCGTCGGTCATGGAGATGCCGGAAGCGGTGTTGGCGCCCATGACCGTGAAGGAGATCGGCGCGTTGGGAACGACGTTGCCGTCGCCATCCCGTAGCGTCGCGGTCACGGTGTGGGTCGTGCCCGCGGGGTTCTCCGCCGTCGCCGGATCGAGCGTCATCGAGAAGAGGACCGGTGTCGCCCCCGGCTTGCAGTTCATGGCCGGGTCGGGGACGAAGCCAATGCGGAGGTTGTCGAGGAAGACCGCCGAGTCGAGGATCTGGTCGCCCTGGTCGAAGATCGAGAGGTACAACGCGTGCGGCCCGGGCGTGATCTGGGTGGAGGCGGACAGGAGGACGGTCCCGCCGCCCGCGGAGCCGCCGTCCGGGGGCGGGAGCGTGGTCGAACCGCCGCCGTCGTAGGCGGTGCCCATTCCCTGCGCCGGCGTCATGCCTCCGATACCGGTCGAGTTGATGCTGACGACGTCGCCGTTCCCGTCGAACGCGAAGTTGTTGGGGGCGGTGATGGTGCTGGCCGTCGTCGTCCAGGTGGTGGCGTCGAGCTCGGCGATGAACGCATCGTTGAACTGGCTGCCGACGTAGAAGGGGAACTCCTCGGACAGGAACTTGAAGTCGAAGGTCAGGCAGTTCGAGGCCAGGGGCGCGTTGAGGTCGATCCTCAAGACGCTGACGTCGCGGTCCGTCATGCCCCGGACCGCCGGCCCGCCGTCGTTGACGGACGTGAACGTGCCCGGGTCGTCGACGTTCTGGACGTCTCCGGAGGTCAGGATCCCGAAGGTCGTGCCGTTCGTCGGGAACTGCGTCAACGGAGAGTCCGCCGTCCCGTCCGGGGTTCCGCCCGGCGGGCTCGAGACGAACTCCGCCCCCAGGACGATGCCGGGCGTCGCGGCCATCGCGTTCGCGATGGCGGTGGCGCCCGCCGGCGTCGCGGGTTGGGAGGTGATGGCGGCCAGGGCCACGCCCGTGAACACCGCCGCCGCGGAAGCGGCGACGAAGCCGAGCGTGACGCGGCCGAGCGTCCTTCTTCGAGGCACCTTCTGAGTCATGCGACCCTCCTGGCTCATCTCCGCCCGGCGTCGCCGAACGAGGGATACGGTCGGCGGGGCCGAGCGTGAGCAGCTCGGGTCGAAGTAGAAATTGCCTCCGTCACGACGATGTGACGCCAACCGTCAAAAGTACGTCAAAAGTACGGAAAGCGACTCCGGACGCTTCACATTCCGACTTGACACCAGCGAATGTGCGAGGCGATAGTCTGCCCTTCGCCAAGAGCCGCGCGCCGCCGCGAGAGGCTTGCCCGTACCCCTTGGGTTCCCGCCGCGGGGGGTCATGTCGCGTTTTACCCTCGGGTTACTGGGCACCTTCGAGACGCGGGCCACGCCTCGGCTCGTCCCTCTCCGCCTCCCCGCGAAGGCGCTCGCTCTGCTGGCCGTGCTGGCGGTGCGGCCCGGGCAGCCCCACTCACGCCACAAGCTGGCTGGCCTCCTCTGGCCGGACGTGAGCGCAGACCAGGCGCACCACAGCCTGCGTCAGGCCCTGATGTCGCTTCGCCGGACCCTGTGCGCGTCCCATTGGCCGGCCGTGATCCTGGCCGAGGGCGACACCCTGGCCTTCGACTCCACGGACGTCGAGGTCGACGTGGATGCCTTCGAGAAATGCCTGGCCCAGGGAGACTGGGAGGCGCTGGCACGGGCGGTGACGCTCTACCGCGGCGATTTCCTCGAAGGGTTCGCCCTCGACGAGGCCAGCTTCGAGGACTGGTCCGTCGGCGAACGCGAGCGGCTGCGCGAGCTGGCGGTGGAGGCCCTGGCCCGCCTCCTCCAGCATTACCAGCAGCGGTCGAGCGAGTGCGGGGCCGCGATCCAGATCGCGCTACGCCTGCTCCGTCTCGATCGCACCCAGGAGGTCGTGCACCGCACGCTCATCCGCCTCTATACCCGCCAGGGCCGCCGGGCGGAAGCGCTTCGCCAATACCGGCGTTGCGTGAGCACGCTGCGCGAAGACCTGGGGGTGGACCCCGAGCCGGAGACCGTGCGCCTCCATCACGAGATCCTGCGCCTGCGCCCCGTCCCGCCCAGCGTGCCCGAGCGGGCCGCGGCCGATCACTCCGCCGCCGGCCCTACCTCGTGACCACCAGCGCGATGCGCCGCAGCGCCTCCTGGATGTTGTCCATGCTGTTCGCGTAGGAGAAGCGCAGGTACCCCTCGCCGAACTCGCCGAACGAGGCGCCGCTGAGACACGCCACACCGCCCTCGTCGAGCAGCTTGTCCGCCAGCGCTTTGCTGCCGTAGCCCGTGCGGACGATGTTCGGGAACACGTAGAACGCGCCCGGGGGCCGCGCACAGGTGAATCCGGGTATCGCGCGCATTCCGTCCACGATGGCCTCGCGCCGGCGCCGGAACTCCGCGACCATCGCGTTCACCGGCGATTGATCGCCCCGCAGGGCCTCGACGGCGGCGAGCTGGCTGAACGTGGCCGTGCACGACGTCGCGTTGGTCTGGAGCTTGGCCACGACCCCGGCCATGGCCGCGGGCATCACCCCGTAGCCGAGGCGCCAGCCCGTCATGGCGTAGGTCTTCGAGAACCCGTCGAGCACGATGGCCAGGTCTTCCATGCCGGGCCGGGCCGCGATCGACTCGTGCTCGCCCTCGTAGAGGATGCGCCCGTAGATCTCGTCGGACAGGACGGGGACGTGGTGTCGGGCCGCCACCTCCGCGATGGCGCGCAGCCCGCTCTCCGGGATGACGCCACCCGTGGGGTTGTGGGGCGAGTTCAGGATGATGAGGCGCGTCCGGGGCCCGACGCGCTCGCAGAGCTGGTCCACGTCGAGCGTGAAGGCCTTCTCCTCCTGGAGGCGCACGGGCACGGGGATGCCGCCGATGTACCGGATCATCGACTCGTAGATCGGGAAGCCGGGGTTCGGATAGAGGACCTCGTCGCCCTCGTCCACGAGGGCGAGGATCACGAAGAAGAGGATCGGCTTGCCGCCGGGTGTGACCACGACCATCTCCGGCGTGGCGCGCACCCCGCGCCGGCGCGTGGAGTCCTGGGCGATGGCCTCGCGCAGCTCGGGCAGGCCCGCGGCCGGTCCGTAGTGGGTGGCTCCGGCGCGCAGGGCCTTGATTCCGGCCTCGGTGATGGCGGCGGGCGTGTCGAAGTCGGGCTCGCCGATCTCCAGGTGGACGATGTGGCGCCCCTGCGCCTCCAGGGCTCGCGCGCGCACGAGGACCTCGAACGCGGTCTCCGTCCCCAGCCGCGCCATCCGTTGCGAGAGCCTCAAGAGAGCCGCCTCACGAACGAGAAACCCCCTCTATCGCTAAGACCAGCGGGGCCGGGTAGGATCGAAGATAACGAAGTCAGGATAATCCAGAAGGATGGAGATCGGAGGCGCGGTGTGAGAGCTCGACTGCTGTTGTTGGGCGCCCTGGCGACGGCACCTGCGCTGTTGGCCTACGACGCCCCGCCCCCCAGTCCGCGGCCGGCCGCGCCCGCCGCCGGACCTGCGGCCGCCGCGACGACCTACCGGCTGGAGGATCCCCTCCCCTTCGATCCCGCCGTGCGGCGCGGCCGCCTGCCCAACGGCATGTCCTACTACATCCGCCGCAACGGGCGCCCCGAGCACCGCGCGGCCCTCCGCCTGGCCATCGACGCCGGATCCGTCCTCGAGCAGGACGACCAGCGCGGCCTCGCCCACCTGCTCGAGCACATGGCCTTCAACGGCAGCAAGCACTTCGCACCCGGCGAGCTCGTGGGGTTCCTGGAATCCATCGGCGCGCGCTTCGGCGCCGACGCGAACGCGTACACCAGCTTCGACGAGACCGTGTACATGCTCGAGGTGCCCACCGATCGCAGCGGTCTCGTGGAGAAGGGCCTGACCGTCCTCGCCGACTTCGCGGGCGGCTGGACGCTGAGCAAGGACGAGATCGACAAGGAGCGCGGGGTCGTGCTGGAGGAGTGGCGGCTGGGGCAGGGCGCGAACTCGCGCTTGCAGCGCCTGCAGTTCCCCATCCTCATGCACGGCTCGCGCTACGCGGAGCGGCTCCCCATCGGGGATCCCGACGTCATCAAGAGCTCGGATCCGGCGCGGCTGCGCGCGTTCGCGCGTGAATGGTACCGGCCGGACCGGATGGCGGTCGCGGTGGTCGGCGACGTCGATCCCGTCAAGGCCGAGCGCTGGATCCAGGACAAGCTCGGCGAAGTCCCGGCGGCGCCGCCCGGCCCGCCGCGTCCCACCTACGACCTTCCCCGCCATGCCGAGACGCTGGTCAGCGTGGCCACCGATCCGGAAGCGCGCGTGTCCGGCGTCTCCGTGATCTTCAAGCACCCCAAGCTGCCCGAGGGCGGCGTCGGCGACTACCGGCGCAGCCTGGTGGAGACGCTGTTCCACTCGATGGTGAACTCGCGGCTGGCCGAGATGGCGCGCCGCGGGGACGCGCCCTTCCTGGGCGCCTCTTCTTCCGGAGGGACGGTCGGACGCAACACGGACACGGAGGTGCTCGGCGCCGTCGTTCCCGACGGCAAGATCGCCAGCGGCCTCGCCGCGCTGCTCACGGAGGCGGAGCGGGTCCGCCGCCACGGCTTCGCCGCCGCCGAGCTCGACCGCACCAAGCGCGAGCTGCTGGCCCAATACGAGCGGGCCTGGCAGGAGCGCGACAAGAGCGAGAGCAGCTCCTACGCCCGCGAATACGTCTCGAACTTCCTGACCGGCGAGCCCAGCCCGGGCATCGACGTGGAGCTCGCGCTCGTCCGCCAGTTCCTGCCGACCATCACCCTCGACGAGGTGCGCGACGTCACGCAGCGGAACATCCACGAGGACAGCCGCGTGGTCCTCGCCGTCGCGCCCGAGAAGGAAGGTGTGGCCGTTCCGACGGAGGCGGAGGTCCGCGCCGTGCTCACGTCCACGACCCAGGTCGCGGTCACGCCCTGGGAAGACCGGACGGCCGGCCGCCAGCTCCTGGAGAAGCCGCCCGCGGGCGGCACCGTCGTGTCGCGGCGGAAGATCGACTCCCTGGGCGTGACGGTGCTGACGCTCTCGAACGGGGTCGAGGTCTGGCTCAAGCCCACGGATTTCAAGAACGACCAGATCCTCTTCGGGGCGGACGCCTCCGGCGGCGCCTCCCTGGCCGCTCCCGAACACGTGATCGAAGCCCTGCTCTCGCCCGTCGCCGTGGGTGAGATGGGCGTCGGGGGGTTCACTCCCGTCGAGATCGAGAAGCTGCTCGCGGGCAAGCTCGTGCAGGTCTCGCCGGAGGTCCAGCACTACAGCCACGGCCTCTCCGGATCGAGCACGCCCGCCGACCTCGAGACGGCGCTGCAGCTCGTGTACCTCGAGTTCACCGCGCCCAACGACCGCGCGGAAGGGTTCGAGGTGCTGCGCCGCCGCCTGGAGACGGCGATCGCGCACCGGGCCAGCGATCCCGGCTCCGTCTACGGGGACGCGGTGATCGAGACCAATACCGCGGGCCACTACCTCTACCGGCCCATCAAGCCGGAGGAAGTCCCGGGGCTCAAGCGCGAGGAGAGCCTGCGCTTCTACCACGAGCGGTTCACGAACGCGGCCGACTTCACCTTCGTGTTCGTGGGCTCCTTCGACGTGGACACCATCGCGCCCCTGCTCGCGCGTTACCTGGGCGCGCTCCCCTCCGCGGGCAAGGCGGCTTCGCACTTCGAGGACCGCGGCGTGAAGTTCCCGGAGGCGGTGAAGCGGACGGAGGTGCGCAAGGGACGCGAGCCGCGCAGCACGACGACCCTGACCTTCTTCGCCGACGGCGGCAACAGCGAGACGGACCGGCAGCAGGCCCTGACCGCGGCCGGCGTCGTGCGGAATCGCCTGCGCGGCCTCCTGCGCGAGGAGATGTCGGGCACCTATGGCGTCTCCGTCAACTATTCGGACATCCAGCCCGTGCGCGGGTACGGCACCATGACGATCTCGTTCGGCTCGTCGCCCGAGAACGCGGCCAAGCTGAGCGCGGCCGTGTTCGACGAGATCGACCGCATGCAGGCGAACGGAGTGGCGCCGGAGGACCTGAGCAAGGAGAAGGAGATCGAGCGGCGCGAGCTCGAGGTCGCGGAGCGCCAGAACGGCTACTGGCTGGGCGCGCTGCGGCGCATGCACGTGCTCGGCCGCGATCCCGCCCTGTTGCGCCGCCGCCGCCAGGAGATCGATGCCGTCAACCTGGAGTGGCTGCAGGTGGCGCTGCGCCGGTACTTCCCCGCCCGCCGCTACACCCAGGTCACCCTGATGCCGGAAGCCACCCCGCCCAGTACCGGGAAGTAGCCGGCTACAGCGTGGCCAGCTTCTTCTTGGCCTCCGGGTAGCTGAGCGCGCGCTCCAGGTTGTTCTGCTTGGAGTTCACGACCTCCAGGTAGGTCTTGCGCGCGTTCTCCTTGTCCCCGGCCTTCTCGTAGGCCCGCGCGAGCAGGAGATCGCGGAAGGGATCGCGGGCAGGCTCTGCCTGCTTGAGGTGCTCGATGGCCGCCGCGTAGTCGCCTTCCTCCAGCTTCAGGTAGCCGGCGAGATAGTGGTACGACGGCTCGAACTGCTTCCCGCGCTCCCCGCCCTCGTCGATCATCTTGCGGATCGTCTGCGCTTCCTTCCAGGCCTCTTCGTGTTTGCCCATGCGCGCCAGCGTCCGCCCCCGGCCGTGGTGGAGCCGCCCGAGCCAGATCTGCTTGTCCTGGTCCGCCAGCGGGCTGCCGGGCACGCTCTGGAAGCCCTTCTCGTACGCGGCCAGCGCTTCCGGGTAACGGCCGTGCTCGAGGTTGATGCGCGCGATCGAGTTCCAGATGAAGACCTCGGGCTGGCTGGCCGCGTTGTCCGTGTCCTTGTATTCGGCGGCGTAGTCGCGGAGGACCTTGATCGCCTCGTCGGGCTGGCCCTCGTAGAGATGCGTGTAGGCCGTGCTGTACGCGATCGCGCCCGGCGCCACGCGGGGCGGGATCCTGGTGCGGGCGAGGCGATACATCTCGCGCGCCTTCGCGTAGTCCCCGCTGAGGAGGTGGTAGTTGCCGACGAGGGCGTACGCGCGCGGCGTGGAGCCGTCGAGGGCGATCGCCTTCTCGTAGGCGACGCGCGCCTCCTCCTGCCTTCCGAGCTGCGCGTAGGTCTGCCCCAGGATCATCAGGAGCGGCCGTTCGCCGGGGTAGTCGTCCGCGAGCTTCTTCAGGGGCTCGATGGCCTGCTCGGGATTGGCCCCACGCGCGAGCACCATCGCCTCCACGAACCGCCGCTCCCCCTCCGAAGCGCCTTTGGCCAGGGCCGCCGACTTCTCGAGCAGCTTGGGGCCCTCCGGCGGTGGAGTCACCGCGGAGAGGTAGTACTGGCCCAAGGCGAAGTCGGGGTCGAGCTCGACGATCTTGCGCGCCTGCTCCTGGGTGGCGGGCCCGAACTGGTAGCTCTCGATCCGCCGCTGGAGCTCGCGAAGCTGGGCCGCCGCCGCTTCCGACTTCGTGGTCAGCGTGAGGGTCCGTGCCGCCGGCTTCGGCGTGTCCGCCACGGCCGTGAGCGCGGTCAGCGCGGCCAGGCTCGCGCCGACGAGGGTGGTCGTGAGTTTCATGCCTCGGAGGCTCCTTGCTTCGGGTGACCGGCCATGACCGGCGATGATATCAGCCGTGGCCACGAAGACCCGCAACCGCCTGGAGCTCGTGGCCGGGGCCGCGCTCTTCTCCACCGCGGGCGCCGCCATCAAGGCCTGCGCGCTCACGAGCTGGCAGGTGGCCAGCTTCCGGGCCGGGATCGCCGCCCTGGCCGTCCTGTTGCTGGTGCCCGCCGTCCGCCGCGGCCTCTCCGCGCGGGCCGCCCTCGTCGGCGTCGCGTACGCCGTCACCGTCGTGTTGTTCGTCCAGGCCAACAAGCTCACCACCGCTGCCAGCACGATCTTCCTGGAGGCGACGTCGCCTCTCTACATCGTGCTGCTGCAGCCGCTCCTCCTGAAAGAGCGCGTGCCCCGCCGCGACCTCGCGGCCCTGGCCGCGCTGGCCATGGGGCTCGGCCTCGTGCTGGTCGGAGTTCCGGACGCGGGACCGACCGCGCCCAATCCCCGGCTCGGCAACCTCCTGGCCGCGGTGAGCGGATTCACCTGCGCGTTCATGATGGTGGGCCTGCGCTGGCTGGCCCGCGACGCGGACGAGGCGTCGGGCGCTCCCGCGGCCGTGGTGCTCGGGAACGTGTTCGCCTTCTTGGCTACGCTTCCCCTGGCGCTGCCCGTCGCGCACGCGCGGCCGGCGGACTGGGCGCTCGTCGCGTACCTCGGGGTCTTCCAGATCGCGGTCGCCTACTTCCTCCTGCTCTCCGCCCTTCGGCACGTGGCCGCCCTGGAGGCGTCCCTCCTGATGTTCGTCGAGCCGGTACTCAGCCCGGTCTGGGCCTGGCTGTTCCACGGCGAGACTCCGGGCACGTGGACGCTGGCGGGCGGCGCCGTGATCCTGTCCACCACCGCGCTGCGCGGATGGCTCGAGCGCGCGGGCCCGCTGCGTGTCACCCCGCCGCCGGAGTAGTCCCGCTCAGCGTCCGCCCGCGGCCAGGCGGGCGCGCGCCTCCTCCGCGTACGAGACGCTCTCCACCACATAGTCCGATCGCGGCGGGGTGTCGATGCACCGCCGCAGGAAGCGCCGGCCTTCTTCCACCTGGCTCGCGTCTCCGTCGAGCAGGGCCTCGCCCAGGAAGAACCAGGTGACGGGGTTCGTCGGGCCCAGCGCGTAGGACTTCCGGAGGTACTCGACGGCCTTCGTCTTCGAGACCCAGCCCGTGATCAGGGGAATGTGCGGGGCCTGGTGATGCAATCGCCCCAGCACTCGGTAGCCGCCGCCCTCCTCCAGCCCGGGGTCGAGCGCGATCACCGTCTCCGCAAGGTCGCGCACGCGCCCGCCCACGCCGGAGCGCGCGGCCGCGAAGGTGCCGCGGGTGAGGGCCCATTGTCCCAGGCAGGCCGCCGTCCAGTAGTAGGCGCCGGCCGCGCCTCTCGTGCCGCGCAACCCGGCGATCCGATCGGCGGCGGAACGGCCCGCGACGCCCTTCTCCATCTGCGCGATCGCGGCCAGTCCGAGGAGGCGCCCCTCGTCGAAGAGCTTCTTCCGCGTGGCGAGGTCGGCCCCGCAGAAGGCGCCGCGGAAGTTCAGGGCACGGAGGAGGCGCGAGAGCGCTTCGAGGTCGTCAGGTGATGCGGCCAGCGCGCGGCGGTAGGCCTGGATGGCGAGATCCGCCTCTCGCGGATCCGCGGTTCCACCGTGAGCGCCTTCGGCGCGACGCTCGTAGTGCGCGTCGCCTTCGGCCAGCGCGGCCGCCACGTCGTCGGGGCCGGTCGCGAAGGCGCGGGCCGGAGCCGCAGGGGCGGCCGCCAGCCAGCCGCAGGCGAAGATGGCGGCGGCGCGAATCCTAGGCGCTCCGGTTCGAGGGCAACGCGTGCTCCGCGGCCGGATGCGCCGAGGCAAACGCGGCGGCGGCGGCGGCCGCACGCTGCCCGTCCGCGATGGTGTCGGGAAGGCCCGTCCCGCGCAGACCGGAGCCGGTGAGGAAGACGCCGGGAAGGGCGGCGAGGATCGCGTCCAGCCGCGCCATGCGCGCGAGGTGGCCGACCTCCATCTGGGGAGTGCCTCGAGGCCAGCGATAGACGCGCTCGAGCACGGGCGTGCCGCCGAGGCCGAGCAGCGGTCCCAGCTCACGGCGGGCGAGCGCGACCATCTCCGCGTCCGAAAGATCCAGGACTCCGGGATCGCGAGTGCCGCCGACGAAGGCGCGCAGGAGGACATCGCCCTCGGGAGCGCGACCCGCGAACTTCGTGGAGACGAACGTGCAGGCCGTGCACCGCAGCCCTTCGCCGCGCGGGACGATGAAGCCGTATCCGTCCAGGCGGTGGCGGACGTCCTCGCGGCGATAGGCGAGGGCGATGGTGGCCGACGACGCGAAGGGGATCGATCCGAGCAGCTCGCCCGCCGCCGGCGCCAGCGGGGCCAGGAGGGGCGCGGCCGCGGGCGCGGGCACGGCCACGATGACGGCCGCCGCCGCCACCGTCGTTCCATCGGCAAGGGTCAGGCTCCACGCGCCGTCGCGCGGCTCGAGACGCGTCACCGCCGCGCGGGTCCGCCGGCGCGCGGCGGGCAAGCGCTCGACGAGCGCGTCCACGAGGTCGCCCAGCCCTCCCGCCAGCGAATAGAACGCCGATCCCTTCGAGGGAGGCGCGGCGCGCGCCGCCGCCCACATGCCGCGGATGAGGCTGCGATGTTTCGCCTCGAGATCCACGAACCGCGGGAAGGTCGCGCGGATGGAGAGGCGCTCCGGATCGCCGGCATGGATCCCCGCCATCAAGGGCTCGCCCAGCCGCTCCACCGCTTCCATGCCGAATCGGCGCCTGACGAACGACGCGATCGATTCGTCCTCGGCGCCGCCTCCCCGCGGGCGCACCAGATCGAGACCCATGCGCAGCTTGCCCGGCCAGGAGAAGAGGCCGCTGCGCAGGAAGGGACCGATGCGCGTGGGCACGGCGAGCATCATGCCTTCCGGCAGCGGATGCAGCCGGCCGCGATGCAGCACGAATATGGTGCGCATGTCGGGATTGGTAGGGATGAGCCGTTCCGCCAGCCCGAGCGCGCGGCAGAGGGCGAGCCCTTCCGGCTTCTGGGCCAGGATCGCGTCCGGCCCCGCCTCGACGACGAACCCGCCCGCCTTCTCGGTGCGGATCACTCCGCCGAAGCGGGACGAAGCTTCCAGGAGAAGGACGTCCCGGCCCGCCTCCTGCAACGCCCGCGCCGCCACGAGCCCGGCGATGCCACCGCCGACCACCACGACGTCGACGCGCGCGGTGGTCACGATTCGCGGACGAGGTCGGCGAGGGCGTGGATGAAGGTCGGCGAGGTGTTGAGCGATTCCGTGCGGCCGATTTCGATGCCCAGCCGCCGGGCGGCCTGCGCCGCCTGGACGTCGATGTCGAACAGGATCTCGGTGTGATCGCAGACGAACCCGACCGGCACGACCAGGACGCGGCGCGCTCCCGCCTTCGCCGCCGCGGCCAGGGCCTCCTCCAGCGGCGGTCCCAGCCAGGGCTCGGGTGTCCGCCCCGCGCTCTGGTAGGCGCGCCCGTATTCGCCGACGCCCGCGCGCTGGGCCACGCCGCGCGCGGTGGCCGCCACCTGGTCCGGATAGGGATCGCCCTGCTCGACGACACGCATGGGCAGGCTGTGCGCGGTGAAAAGGACGTGATCCCAGGATCTGGCCGTCCGCGCCGCACGCAGCTTCTCCGCGAAGGCGTCGAGCAGCCCCGAATGCTCGTGCCACGATCGCACGAAGCGCACGTCCATCCCCGCCGGACGCGCCGCCTCCACCGCCTCGCCGTATTTGGCCACGCTCAGGGTCGAATACTGCGGGGCCATGGGTATCGCCACCAGCTCCCGCACGCCGGCCGCGGCCGCCGCCACCAGCGCATCCGCGATGAACGGCCGCCAGTTGCGCATCCCCACGAACACGGCGGTGCCGCCCAGCGCGGACGAGAGGGCGGCAGCCTGGGCGCGCGTGATGTCCGTGAGCGGCGAGCGCCCCCCGATGGCGCCGTAGTTGCCGCGCATCTCCTCGATCAGCTCCGGCGACGGCGGACGGCCGCCGCGCACGCGCGTCAGGTACTCCGGCATGTCGTCCAGCGACTCCGGCGTGCCGTGGGCCAGCAGGAGCACGGCCCTCACGGCGCCGCCGCCCGCGCCGCCGTCACCGCGTGCACGTGATCGACGACGGCCTTGACGTTCTCGACCGGTGTGCCGGGCAGGATCCCGTGCCCGAGGTTGAAGATGTGCCCGGGCCGGCGGGCGGCGCGCCGGAGCACGTCGTCCACGCGCGCGAGCAGGCGGTCGCGGGGCCCGAACAGCAGCGTGGGGTCGAGGTTGCCCTGCACGCCCACGCGCGGACCCAGCCGCGCCCAGCCCTCGTCGAGCGGCGTCCGCCAATCGAGGCCGATGACGTGACCGCCCGCCTCGCGTTGTGCTTCGAGGAGGTGGAAGGTGCCTGTCCCGAAATGGATGACGGGCACGTCGACGCCCGCGAGGCGCGCGAACAGGGCGCGCACGTGCGGCAGGACGTATTCGCGGTAGTCGCCCGCGTCGAGGGCGCCGATCCAGGAGTCGAAGATCTGCAAGGCCTGCGCCCCCGCCTCGGCCTGGGCGCGCAGGTAGTCACCCGCGATCTCGGCGAGCAGCGCGGCCAGGCGGTGCCAGGCCTCGGGGTCGGTGTACATCAGCGTCTTCGTGAGCGCGAAGTTCGACGAATGGCCGCCTTCGATCGCGTACGAAGCCAGGGTGAACGGAGCGCCCGCGAAGCCGATGAGCGGGACCCTGCCCTCCAGCTCGCGCCGCAACATCCGGATCGCGTCCAGCACCATGCCGAGGTCCTCACGCGGCTCGAACCGCCGCAGGGCCTCGATGTCCGCGCGCGACCGCAACGGCTTCTCGATCACGGGGCCTTCACCGGCCTGGAAGTCGAAAGGGATGCCGAGCGGGGCGAGGGGCAGCAGGAGATCGGAGAAGAGGATGGCCGCGTCCACTCCGAGGGCGTCGATGGGCTGCAGCGTGACCTGCACCGCGAGCTCCGGCGTGCGGCAGAGGGTGAGCAGCGAGTGCTGCGCACGCAGGGCGCGGTACTCGGGCATGTAACGGCCGGCCTGCCGCATGAACCAGACGGGCGTGCGGTCGACCTCCTGGAGGCGGCAGGCGCGGAGGAAGCGGTCGTTCACTCCCGGATCATAGCCTCGGTGCGTCTCGGTGCCGCTTCCTCGCGGGTCATCGCGAGGCGTAGATCCCGGCCCAGGCGGTGAGGGCGATGAACAGGATCTGCATGGGCACGCGCACGGCGAGAGGCGTCACCGGCTTCCCGCCCAGGGTGAGCCCGGCGCGCGCGGCATGGACGTTCGCGGGAAGAACCGCGACGAAGAGCACGATCAAGGCCAGCGCGGCCGCGATCCGCACGCGGGGAACGAGGAGGCCGAAGGCGCCGAAGATCTCGCAGACCCCCGTGAAGAAGACGAACTCCATCGGATGGGGGATGGCGGGCGGGACCATCCGCGCCAGGTCGTGACGCATCGCATTGAAGTGCGCGCTGGCGGTGAGAAGCAGCATGGCGGCCAGGCCCACGCGCGTGGCGGCGGGCCAGGAGTCGAGGGCCTCGACGCCGGCCAGGCCCGCCGCGCGGGCCATCAGGAGAGTCGCGCCCAGGACGATCAGGACGATCACTCTGAGCCTCTCCGTTGCCTCGACGATGGTTGTGCTGGCGTCTGGCGCGCTGGTTCCTTCTTGTTCAGGTCGCGCGCCAGGATCAGCTTGACGGTGAGCTTGTCGGACGCGCGCGTCAGGCCGACACCCACGCCCAACTCGATCTCCCAGGTCTTCCCCACGTGGTCGACGACCCCGTAGAGCTGGTGAGCCTGTTGGGCGCCGGGCAGAAAGGCATGCAGCGGGCCGAAGTCCGCGTACTCTTCGACGGCCGCCGCCCATCCGGACGAGAAGTTGTGAGCGAAACGCACCGCTGGGACGACCTCGAGATTCTCGAAGCCGTCGTAGGACGTGTCGAGAATTGGATTGATGATGATGTCCACGGGCTCGAGGTGCCAGCCGATGATGGGTCGGATCTCGGACGTGATGCGCCGCGGGTCCCAGCGCCTGGCGTTGTAGCTCAGTTCGAAGTTTACCCCGTACACGAACCTGCGTTCGCCTGCGTGTGGGGCGGCGAAGAGAGCGCGGACCTTGAGGCCGTCGAGTTGCCAGCCCGTGTCCTTGTCCCGGCTGTAGAGCGGCAGGTACAGCCCGGCCTCGAACCAGTCGGTCACGCCGAGGGCAAACTCGGGCACCCCGTTGAACGACTTGTCGGCCACGATCCCGCCGGGAAACGCAGGGGTCGTCAGGCCCTTCGGCGTGAAGTTGTTGTGCACCGTGAGATTGAAGATGCCGGGCGCGGCCAGACCGCCATCGTAGACCTGGATCTCATCGCTCTGCGCGACGGCCAGCCGAGGCACGGCGAGGAAGGCGACGCCGATCAACAAGACGAAGCAGCGCATGGGGATCGATCCTGCTGCAGCCTCGGGAGGATCGCACGGAATGGACGTTGACACCCGCCCTCTCCCTGCGTCACAGTCTGGTCATTACGTCGGGGTGCCCCTCGAATCGAGGGGGAAAAGGGAAGCAGGTCGAATACCTGCGCGGTCCCGCCACTGTAGCCGGAGAGCCCGTTCTCCTCTAGGCGCCTGAGCGCCGCCACTCGGCGAAAGCCGGGGAAGGTTGGAGGACGAGCGATGATCCGGGAGCCAGGAAACCTGCCCCGACCCGTTCAGAGCCTGAGGCTTCTCGCGTGAAGGAGCTGCAGTCCACGGTGTCCGTCATCCACCGCTCCCGACACGTCGAGCCTCCCCAAGGAGACTCGCGATGCGCCGTTTTGTCTTCGTCCTCGCCGCGCTGCTGAGCGCGGTGACGCCGGCCCAGGCCCAGGCGCCGGGCTCCGGCGTCCTCGCCGGCACCGTCCGCACGTCCGAAGGGACGCCCGTCCCGAGCCTCGTCCTGATCCTGCGCGGGCCGGACTCCGTTCGCACCGTCGTCACCGGTCCCGAAGGCCGCTACCGCGCCGAGGGGCTCGGCTCCGGCCACTACCGGCTCTCGCTGCGCGCGGGCGGATTCCTTCTCACCGGCACCCCGGAGATCGACGTGTCCGGAGCCGAGACCACGCTCGATCTCTCGCTGGCCGCGGCCCCGGTGCGCGAGCACGTCGTCGTGGCCGCCACCCGCGACGAGGCCGCGCTCTCGACCGTCGGCGTGAGCGCCACCGTGCTCGATTCCGAGCGCATCGCGGAGCGCGAGGCCCCGTCCGTGCTCACGCTGCTCGAAGAGGTCCCCGGCGTCGCCGTCGCCCGCAACGGCGGGCTCGGCCTGCAAGGCTCGCTCTTCGTCCGCGGTGGCGAATCCAACTTCGCGCGCATCCTCGTGGACGGCGTCCCCGTCAACGAGCCCGGCGGCGAATACAACCTCGGACCCCTGCTTCCCCTCGAGCTCGATCGCATCGAGGTCGTGCGCGGGGCCACCAGCAGCCTCTACGGCACGGATGCCCTCGCGGGCGTCGTCCATCTCGTGACCGCGCGCTATCCCGTGGCCGCGCGCTGGCGTGCGGAGGCCCAGGGCGGCAGCTTCGACTGGTTCCGGGGCGAAGCGGGCACGGCCGGCCAGGCCGGCCGCTTCGATTGGAACGTCGGGGGTGTCCACCTGAGCACGGACAACGAGCAGCCCAACAGCGCGTTCCGGCAGACGGGCGGGGCGGCCTCTTTCGGCTTCGAGGCGAGCGCACGGACTTCGCTGCGGCTCACCCTGCGCGGCGAGGACACGGAGGTGGGAACGCCGGGCCAGACGGCCTACGGACGTCCCGACCTCGATGCCAGCTTCGAGCGGCAGATCGGCGTGGCCGGCCTCCAGGTCCGCCACGTGCGCGGCCGCACCAGCCACGAGCTGCGCGCGGGCTTCGCGCTCCAGGACTGGCTCTCGCGGGACCCGATCGACTCCGGACCCTACCTCCCGCGCGCCGGAGACCGCGTGGGTACGGATACGTTCTTCGACTTCGTCGATCCCCTCGGCTTCCAGCAGGACACGCGCCGGTTCTCCACCGGCTATCAGCTCGAGACGCAGCTCGGGGGCCGGCACATCGTGACCGTCGGGGCCGAGCTGGAGCGCGAGACGGGCGCGGTGGGCTCGCGCGCCGAGCCCCTCCTCCGTCCGGAGCGCACGAACTTCGGCGCCTACGCGCAGGACCGCCTGGTCCTGGGCGGCCGGCTCTTCCTCACCCTCGGCGGCCGCGTCGAGAACAACGCGAGCTTCGGCACGCGCGCGGTGCCGCGGGTGGCCGTGGCCTGGACGGTCGGCGAGGCCGGGGCCACCACCCTCAAGGCCAGCGGCGGCACCGGCATCAAGGAGCCGACCTTCTTCGAGTCCTTCGGCGTCTCGTTCTACGCGATGGGCAACCCCGACCTCGAGCCGGAGCGCAGCGTGACCTTCGACGCCGGCGTCGAGCAGCGCCTGGCCGGCAACCGCCTGCGCCTGGAAGCCACGGCGTTCCATCATGACTACCGCGACCAGATCAACTTCCAGATCGTGGACTTCTCGACGTTCCAGGGGACCTTCGTGAACGTCGGGCGCACGCGCGCGCAGGGCCTGGAGCTGGCCGCGGAGGCCGCGCCGCGTCCGTGGGCGCGGATCTTCGCCCAATACACGTACCTCGACGGCGTCGTGAAGGAGCGCGGCGACGCCTTCAACGAGGTCTACGCGGAGGGACGGCCGCTCCTCCGCCGGCCCAAGAACCAGGGCTCGCTCACCGCCACCTTCGGAGGGTCGCGCCTCAGCGGGGGAGGCACCCTCGTCCTCGTCGGCCACCGCGCGGACAGCGATTTCCAGAACATCGGCCTCACCGAGAACGAAGGCTACGCGCGGCTCGACCTGCGCGCGCGCGTCCGCATCGTGCCCCGCCTGGAGGCGCTGGTCATCGCCGAGAACGTCCTGGATCGCGAATACCAGGAGGTCCTCGGCTATCCCGCGCTCGGGCGCTCCATCCGCGCCGGGCTTCGCTTCCGAAGCGGGGAGGCCCGGCGGCCGTGAAGGTCATCTCCATGCTGCCCGCCGCGACCGAGATCGCGGCGGCGCTCGGCCTCGCGGACTCCCTCGTCGGCGTGTCGCACGAGTGCGATCACCCGCCGGAAGTGCGCGCGCGCCCCCAGGTCACACACTGCGAGATCCATGGGGGCGCGCTCCCGAGCGGGCGCATCGACACCTGGGTCACGAACACGCTCACGGAGACGGGAACGCTCTACACCATGGACGAGCCGCTCATCCGCCGCCTCCGTCCCGACGTGATCCTCACCCAGCGGCTCTGCGACGTATGCGCGGTGGGCTACGACTCCGTGACCGCGTTCGCGAAGACCCTGCCCGGCCCGCCCACGGTGGTGAACCTGGAGCCGGCTTCCCTCGCCGACATCTTCGAGGACATCCGGCGCGTGGCCGCGGCCACGGGGGTCCCCGAGCGCGGAGAAGCCGTGGTGGCCGTGCTCGGCGCGCGCGTCGAAGCCGTACACGCCCGCGCCGCGCGGGCGCGTACGCGGCCGCGCACCGTCATCCTGGAATGGCTCGACCCGCCGTTCGCCTGCGGGCATTGGAACCCGGAGCTGGTCGAGATCGCGGGGGGCGACGAGCCGCTCGGCCACAAGGGGCGTCCGTCGCGCCGCGTCACCTGGGAAGAGGTCCTGGCCACGCGCCCCGAGGTCGTGATCATCGCCTGCTGCGGGTTCGACCTCGCACGCACGCGGACGGACCTGCCTCTCCTGCACGCGCGCGACGAGTGGGCCGACCTGCCGGCCGTGCGCGACGGACGCGTCTACGCCGTGGACGGCTCGCAATACTTCTCGCGTCCGGGACCGCGCGTCGTGGACAGCCTGGAGATCACGGCCGAGATCGTGCACCCCGAGCTCTTTGCCGGCTGCTTCCCGGCGCGCGACGTGGTGCGCGTGGCGGCGGAGACGGCCTCCGGCGGGACGCGACCGTGAGCGGTCCGCGCGCCCCGATCCTGCTCGCCTGGAGCAGCGGCAAGGACAGCGCGTGGTCTCTCCACGCGCTGCGGCAGGACCCTGCGCTGGAGGTGGTCGGCCTCCTGACCACCGTCAACGAGGCCTACGACCGCGTGGCCATGCATGCGGTCCGCCGCGCGCTGCTGGAGGCGCAGGCGGAGGCGGCCGGGCTCCCGCTGGTCGTCGTGCGCATCCCGTCGCCCTGCCCGAACGAGACGTACGAGGCGGCGATGGCCGCCGCCGTCGCCGATGCGCGGGGGCGCGGCATCACGGGCATCGCGTTCGGCGATCTCTTCCTGGAGGACATCCGCCGCTACCGCGAGAAGCAGATGAGCGGCACCGGCCTCTCGCTCCACTTCCCGCTGTGGGGCCGCCCGACGCCGGCCCTGGCCGAGGCCATGATCGACGGGGGCCTGCAGGCGCGGATCACGTGCGTCGATCCCCGCGTCATGCCGGAAGACCTCGCCGGCGCCGCCTTCGACCGCGCCCTCCTGGCGCGCCTGCCCGCGGGCGTCGATCCCTGCGGCGAGAACGGGGAGTTCCATACGTTCGCCTGGGACGGCCCCATGTTCCGCCGTCCCGTGCCCGTGCGCGGCGGCGAGGTCGTCACGCGGGACGGCTTCGTGTTCGCGGACCTGATCCCGGTCGAGGCGGCGGCGTGATCGCCGCGCGCGGCTTCCGCGGATGGTTGTCGGCTCTCGTGCTCGCCGCGGCCACCGCCGGCACCGCGCCCGCGCCTTCACCCTCGCCGTCAACCGCGTCTCAGGCGCCGCCGAAGCGCATCGCCTCCCTGAACCTGACCGCGGACGAAGTGCTGGTCGAGATCCTTCCCGTCGAGCGTCTCGTAGCCGTGACCGCGGCCGCGGACGACGAGGGCACTTCGAACGTCGTCGGCCGCGTGCCGCCCGGAGTCGCACGCTTCCGCAAGGCCGACCTCGAGCGCCTGGTCGCGCTCGCCCCCGACCTCGTGGTGGTCTCCGAGTACACCGACCCCGACTTCCTGTATCTCCTCGAGCGCTCCGGGCTGCGCTACCACCGCATGGAGGCGCTGCGCAGCCTGGCCGGCAACCGCGAGGCCATCCTCCGCCTCGGAGAGGCGGTGGGCGCCACGGCGGGGGCCGAGAAGCTGGTGGCCCGCTACGACGCCGTCCTGGCCGACCTCGCCGCGAAGTTGCGCGGCGTCACCCGTCCACGCGTGATGTATTGGGCCAGCGGGATGACGGCGGGCGGCGACACCGCGATCGGGGCCCTCATCGAGTCGGCGGGTGCGCGCAACGTGGGCGCGGAGATCGGCGTCGCCGGCATCGGACAGGTGGGGGCGGAGCGCGCGTTCGTGGCCGATCCCGACGTCGTGCTCATCGGCGTGTGGCCGGGCGCGCGCAAGAGCCTCGTCGAGCATCCGCTCCTCTCGCGGCTGCGCGCCGTGCGGGAAGGGCACATCGTGGAGATGCCGACCGAGCTCCTCGTCACCCTGAGCCAGCACGCGGCGGACGCGAGCTGGTATCTCGCTTCCGTGCTGCACCCGGACCGCGTGCCCCGCGCCCGGCCATGATCGCCCGGCGGCGCCGGGTGCTGCTGGGACTGGGTGTCGCGCTGCCCGTGGTGATGCTGGTGGCGGTGAGCGCGGGTAGCGTGCCTCTTCCCCTTTCGGGCGTGCTCGCTTCGCTGTTGCACGGTGCCGGCATCGGGGCCGGCGCCGCTCTTCCCCCGTCGTCGGAGACGATCCTGTGGGTCGTGCGCCTCCCGCGCGTGCTCCTGGCGGCGGTGGTCGGCGGCGGGCTCGCCGTGGTGGGCGCGACCCTGCAATCCGTCTTCCGCAACCCGCTCGCGGACTCCGGCCTCCTCGGCGTGGGCGCGGGCGCGGCCCTCGGCGCGGTCGCGGCCGTGCGCCTGGGCTGGGCGGGAACGAGCTTCCTCGCCCTGCCCTTCGCCGCCTTCGCGGGGGCGATGGTGGCGGTGCTCCTGCTCTACGCCCTGAGCCAGAGCCTGGGCGGGGGAACGCTGCACGGGCTCCTGCTCACGGGGATCTCCGTCTCCGCTCTCGCCGCCGCGGGCACGTCGATGCTGCTCGTGGCCACCGAGGAGTTCCGCGTGAAGACGGTCCTCTTCTGGCTGGCGGGCGGTCTCGACGGGCGAGGGTGGGTGCACCTGCGCATCGGCGGGCTCGTGATGCTCGGCGGATGCGCCATCCTCTTCGCCGGTGCGCGGGTGCTCGACGTCCTGTCCCTCGGCGACGAGGAAGCGGCGGCGCTGGGGATGCCCGTGCACTCCGCGCGCCTCGCCCTCCTCGCCCTGGCCGCGCTCGTGGCCGGGGCCGCCACCGCCACCGCCGGCTCCGTCCCGTTCGTGGGCCTGGTGGCGCCGCACGCGCTGCGGCCCGTGGCCGGCGCGCTGGGGCGCCATCTCCTGCCCGCGGCCTTCCTGGCGGGGGCGGTGCTGGTCGTGCTCGCCGACCTCGGCACTCGCGTGATCAGTGCGAACGTGGACCTGCCCCTCGGCTCCGTGACCGCTTTCGTGGGCGCGCCCTACTTCCTGCTGGCCCTGCGCCACGCGGACGCGCGGACATGAGCGGGACTCCGGCCGGGGCGATCCTGGAGGCGGACGGCCTCTCCGTCCGGCGCGGGGCCCGGCTCGTGGTGGACTCCGTGTCGCTCGCGCTCGGCGCGGGCGAGGCCGTCGCCCTCATCGGGCCCAACGCCGCCGGCAAGTCCACGCTCGTGCGCGCGCTGGCCGGCCTGCTCGCGCCCGCGGCCGGAGAGGTCCGGCTGCGCGGCCGCAGTCTCCGCGACTGTCCACGCGACGCAGTGGCGCGCGCGATCGCGCTGGTCGCGCCGGACGAGGCCGCACCCGCCACCATCACCGTCGCCGAACGCGCGCGCCTGGGCCGCTATCCCCATCGGGGGCCGCTGCGCCCCTTCACCGCGGAGGACGACGCCGCGGTCGCGCGTGCTCTCGCCCGCGCGGGCGTACAGCCACTCGCCGACCGCCCCCTGGCCACGCTGTCCGCGGGCGAGCGGCAGCTGGCGGCGCTCGCGCGCGGCCTCGCTCAGGAGCCTGCGGTGCTGCTCCTCGACGAGCCGGCGGCACACCTCGACATCGGACACCAGCTCCGGCTGTTCCGCGTCCTCGATGAAGTGCGCCGCGAGGGCGTCGGTGTCCTCGCCGTGGTGCACGATCTGCCGCGCGCGGCGGCCTGGGCCGAGCGGCTGGTGCTCCTGGCTCGGGGGCGCGTGGCCGCGGAAGGCGCGCCCGCGAGCGTTTTGGCTGGTTCCGCCGCGGCCGCCGCCTTCGAGGTGTCCATCCGTGCGGAACACCTGGGCGGCCGGCCCGTATACCTCTTCGACGAACAGCCCACCCCCCGCGGCTAACGGGGCGGCCCGAAACCTGCAGGTAGCAGGAAGTGCGGACGCCGAGTGAGCGTGTAAATCATTCAACTCACTCATTTATTTAGATTTATAGACTCAAGATTCCGTGTAATGCACGCCCGGGAGTGCCGTCCAAGTTAGAGCCCCCGGAAAGTGCTGCGGAAGGAGGACGCCGAAATGGACCCCAAGGACCATCGGATCGATGGTGGCGTGCCGGAGCAGCCGCTGATGGACCGCGAGATGGGCCCGCCGTATCGGCCGTTTGCTCCTCGTCCCGCCGCGGACGCCGGCGCTCCGGTCGTCGAGCGCCGCGCGGGCGATCGGCGCCATGCCGAGCGTCGTAACTTCCTCACCCTGGGCGGCCGCCGCACCCACACCGACCGCCGCCGCCATGACCGCCGCCTGAAGCTCGCGGGGGCGGGATTGCTCGCCGCCGTCGCCTTCGGCGTCGGAGGCCACGAGATCGCGGCGCGCATGGACACGCCGATGATGAGCATCTTCGCGCCGTCCGAGCCCGCGACGTCGGTGGACGTCACCGCCGACTTCCATCTGCCGGCCTGGGACAGGGAGGCGCTGGAGCCGTTCATCCAGGAGGCGGCGACGGTACACGGGATGTCGCCGTCCCTCATCCGCGCCGTCATCCAGACGGAGTCGCGGTTCAACCCCCTGGCCGTCTCGCGCGTCGGCGCGCAGGGCCTCATGCAGCTCATGCCCACGACCGCGCGTCACGTGGGGATCGAGAACCCGTTCGATCCGCGCGAGAACATCCTGGGCGGGACGAAGTACCTGAGCACACTCCTCGACCGATTCAAGGGCAACACGGCGAAGGCGCTCGCCGCCTACAACGCCGGCCCGACGGTGGTGGCGCGCCATCGCGGCCTGCCGCCCTACCGCGAGACGCAGGGCTACGTGCGCAAGATCCAGAAGCTCGTGCAGAACACGGACGCGGAGTTCTCGCTGCCCGCGACCAAGGTGGTGCGCAAGGCCTCGCTGCGCAGCCGGGCCTCGCGCAAGGCCGCCATCTCCCGCAACGCGGCGCGCAGCAAGACGACCGTCCGCAAAGCGAGCCGGCCGCAGGTGGTGAAGAAGGCGAGCGCGCGTACGGCGAAGAAGCCCGTCCGCCGCGCGTCCCGTCGCGGCTGAACTCGAGGCCGTCTAGCCGAGCGCCTTCTCGATGGCGCCGGCGAGCGTGCTCACGACCTTCACCCGGGCGTGGAGCTTGTCGTCCGCCTCCACCACCGTCCAGGGCGCTTCGGGGGTGGAGGTGCGAGCGAGCATGTCTTCGACCGCATGTTCGTATTCGGCCCACCGCGCGCGGTTGCGCCAGTCCTCCGCGGTCAGCTTGTGCGAGCGGAAGGGATCGCGCTCCCGCGTCTGGAAGCGCCGGAGCTGCTCCTCCTTGGAGAGGTGCAGCCAGAACTTCTGGACGACCATGCCGAACGAGGCCTGGTGGGCCTCGAACTCGTTGATCTCGTGATAAGCGCGGCGCCACTCCTCTTCCGAGCAGAAGCCCTCGACCCGCTCCACCAGGACCCGCCCGTAATACGAGCGGTCGAAGATGCCGAGGTGTCCCGCCCGCGGGAGAGTGCGCCAGAACCGCCAGAGATAGTGATGGGTCTTCTCCTCGCCGCGGGGAGCCGAGAAGGAGGAGACGGTGTAGCCGCGCGGCTCCAGGGTCTCCGTGACGCGCTTGATGGCGCCGCCCTTGCCCGCGGCGTCCCAGCCCTCGAAGACGGCCAGGACGGGCACCTGCTCCTCGTACATCTTGAAGTGGAGCGCGCGCAGGCGGAGCTGCTCGGCCGCGATGCGCTTCTCGTACTCCTTGGGCGCGAGCGCACGCGTCAGGTCCACGCCGATGAGGCCGGTCATTTGTCGTCCCCCGAGGACACGAAGAAGGCCGGATCCTCGAGCGGGAGCCCCGCATCCTTGGCGACGGTTCGCGCGCGCGCGAGGTCCTCCTCGGCGCGGCGATGCCGCGCGTCGCGGGTCGCCACCTCCGCCATCTGCGTGCGGCTGACCGCAGCCGGAGCCTGCTGGCGGCGATCGAGGGCCGCCTGCATGCGCTCGACGAGGGTGCCGAAGACCTTGACCCTCGTCCAACGCGCGTCCGTCGCCGCCACCACGGTCCAGGGAGCGGCGGGCGTGTCGGTGAGGGCGAGCATGTCCTCGGCCGCCTCCACCCAGCGGTCGTAGCGGCGGTTCCGCCGCCAGTCCTCCTTCGCGACCTTCCAGCGCTCCGCGGGGTCTTCCTCCATCCGGCGCAGGCGGCGCTTCTGCTCCTTCTGGGAGATGTGGAACCAGAACTTCACGACCACCTGCCCGTCGTCGGTGAGCCAGCGCTCGAGCTCGTTGATCTGGGCGTACGCGTTCTCCCAGTGCCGGGCCTTGACCCACTTCTCGACCCGATCGACGAGCACGCGCCCGTACCAGGAGTGGTCGAATAGTGTCATGTGACCGTCTTCGGGCAGGCGGGCCTGGTAGCGCCAGAGGAAGTGGTAGCGCTGCTCGAGCTCCGAAGGCGGGGAGCCGGGCCAGGCCTGGAAGGCGCGGGGATCCAGCTTTCGGGTCAGCCTCTGGATCACCGTCCCCTTCCCGGCCGCGTCCCAGCCTTCGAAGGCCACGACGGTCGGGATCTCCGCCTCCAGGAGCGCGTACTGCAGCCGGCGCAATCGCTCTTCCAGGGGCGGGAACACACGCTGGTATTCCTCCTTGGAGAGGGCGGCGTCCAGGTCAACCGCTTCCAGCACAAGGGCCTCCGAGGCCGGGAAGGATAAACCAGAAGTGGTATGATCGCCGCCCCGGAGGCGCTTCGATGCCCTATTTCGATCTCGACCCGCTGCTCGAGACGATGCTGGACTACTCGCCTGGCATCTCGGACCTCAACCTCTCGGTCGGCCGCCCCCCGCAGGTCGAGCTCGATGGCCAGCTCCGGCCCGTCGCCTACGCCGGGATCGAACGGCTCCTGCCGTACCAGACCGAGCTGATCGCGATGCGGCTCCTGGCCGGGAAGCGGGACCTCGCGGACAAGCTCGTCCGCACGGGCTCGGTGGACCTCTCCTACAGCCTGGCCAAGCGCACGCGCTTCCGCGTGAACGTGTTCGCCCAGCGCGGCAGCTATTCGGTCGTCCTGCGCGTGATCCCGAACAAGATCCCCACCGTGGAAGAGCTCGGGATCCCGCCCCAGCTCAACGAGATCGGCAACGAGCGCAACGGCATCGTGCTCGTCACCGGCCCCACCGGCTCCGGCAAGTCCACCACCCTGGCCGCCATCATCAACAAGATCAACCAGGACAAGGCCATCCACATCATCACGATCGAAGACCCGATCGAATACCTCCATCCGCACGTGAAGTCCACGATCAACCAGCGCGAGGTCGGCGCGGACACCCAGACCTTCGCCCTCGCCCTGCGCGCCGCCCTGCGCCAGGCGCCCAAGGTGATCCTGGTCGGCGAGATGCGCGACGTGGAGACGATCTCGATCGCGCTGGAGGCCTCGGAGACGGGCCACCTCGTGCTCTCGACCCTGCACACGATCGACGCGAGCAAGACCATCGACCGCATCGTGGGCGTCTTCCCCAAGAACGAGGAGCGGCAGGTCCGCACGCGCTTCTCCCAGGCCTTCAAGTGGGTGGTGAGCCAGCGCCTGGTGCCCAAGCAGGGCGGCGGACGCCAGGCGATCTGCGAGATCCTGCGCTCCACCTCGCGCACCAAGGAGTACGTGCAGGAGGGCGAGCGCGAAGGGAAGAGCCTGATCGACGCCATGGCCGACGGCCAGCTGGAGGGGATGCAGACCTTCGACGGAGAGCTGGAGAAGCTCATCAACGCCGGCCTCATCGACAAGGAGACGGGACTCAGCTATGCCACGAACCGCACGAACCTCCAGCTCGTGCTGGAGACGGGCGGCAACAACATGACCGACGATGTCACCCCTTCCGGCAAGTTCGCGTCGGCGCCGTCCACTCCGTCGAAGGGGGCGTCCCGCTCGGCGCCGTCCGAGATGGACGACCTGATCGAGAGGTAGCCGTGCAGGCCAATTGCACCAACTGCCAGCAGCGTATCGTGATCGACGACGCGAAGGTGCCCGATCGGGCCTTCAGCGTCAAATGCCCGAAGTGCCAGACGGTGGTGCGCTTCCCGGGCAAGGGAGGGGCGCCGGTGGTGAGCGCGCCCGGGACGAGCTCGTTCGCGAGCAACCTCCCCGCGGGCGCCTATCCGGCGGCGCCGCCCACCTCGGCTTTCCCTGCCTATCCGAACGCGCCCGCCGGCACCGCCGCGGCCGCGCCCGGCCCGGCTCCCGCACCTCCGGCGATGGAGTCCGCGACGTCGGAAGAGATGCGGGCGACGATGATGGCGCAGATCCGGCGTGAGATGTCGATCGGCGAGGGGAAGATGGTCGGACGCGCGATGGTCGCCCTGACCGATCGCGCGCAGGCGGGGGCGATGGCCCTGCCCCTGACCCGCCTCGGTTACCAGGTGGACACGGTCGAGAATGCCGAGGAGGGTGCGCGCCTGCTCGAGCAGGGCGTGTACGACCTCGTGGTGGCCACGCGCGCCCCCGCGGCGGGGGGACGCGAGAGCCTCTACCAGCGCCTCAACCGCCTCAGCCCGGAGCGCCGACGCCGCATCTTCCTGGTGATCGTCGGCGACGAGTTCAAGACGGGCGAGGGTACGCAGGCCTGGGCCGTGATCGCCGATCTCGTCATCGCGGGCCGTGACGTCCCGACGGCGGATTCGGTGCTGCTGCCGGCGTTGGCCGAGCGCACGCGTCTCTACCAGGTGTTCGTGGACGCCCGCAAGCGCTTCGAGGCCTCCGCGGTCTAGCCGCCAGCGGCCACCAACGGAGTGCGTGGCTGCGCAAGCGGCCACCAACGGTGTGTGTGGCTGCCGCCAGCGGCCACCAACGGGGTGGGTGGCTGCGCAAGCGGCCACCAACGGGGTGGGTGGCTGGACGGTTTCCATTGACTTCGTGGCGCTCCCCGTTGTAAACGGGAGCGGAGAGTAGGCCGCCGTACACCTTCCCTGCCCGCCCCTCGCCGGCGCCGGGACCCACCGGGAGGTGTCGCATGCGAAACACGGGAACTCTCCTCGCCTTGCTGGCCGCGAGCAGCATCGCGTCTCTCTTCGTCGGCTCTTCGAGCACGAAGCCACTCGCCGCCGACGACCACAACCGCAAGATCGCCATCCGCGACGATTGCGATCCCCGGGACCCGGCCTGGAATGCCTCCGGCGGATGCGCCCTCGAGGAGGGCGACGTCACCAATGCGGAGTTCGGAGTGGAGCTTCAGTCAACGCTGGCCCCGACGTCCGTGATCGGACACCAGGCCTGGCGCAACGATCCTCCCTACCTGAAGATCCGGGAAGGCCAAACCGTCCGGGTGAGGAATCGGGGCGGACGCGCGCACACCTTCACCGAGGTGGCGAACTTCGGAGGCGGCAAGATCCCGAATCCCGGCCTCAACAAGGGCCTCGTCACCGCTCCCGAGTGTCCGGCCTCCACGAACCTGGCTCCGGGCGCGAGCACCACGGTCGAGAACCTCGCGGCGGGCAATCACCGCTTCCAGTGCTGCATCCATCCGTGGATGCGCGCGATCGTCAAGGTGAAGCCGGCGGGAGACGACGACGACGAGGAGGACGACGACCACTAGGCCTCGCTCAGCGGCGGATCTCGCCGAGCCTCACCACCTCGAACGCCGAGCCGGGCACCGTCTTCAAGGGCTCGAGCTCGTCGTCGTTCCAGGCCGTGCTGGTCTCGCCGCTGATGAACCAGTCGGACCCGTTGTCGGCCACGAACATGCCGTAGCGCTTGAGCGCGACCAGGACCACGCGCGCCGCGCCCGAGAAGCGGCCGATGTCGTAGGACACCTTCAGCCGGACGCGCATCCCCATCGGCGGGAGGTCCGGATCGGTGTTGCTGCTCGCGAAATGTGTCGCCGGGTGGACGTAGGCGCGCTGGGTGCGACGTACGGTGAAGCGCAGGGCATGGCGGATCTCGCCGGCCAGGACCTCGTCGCGTCGGACGAGACCGGGGAGGATGGGCAGGCCCGCCGCGTCCGCGCTCGTGAAGCCGTCCGGCCGCAGCGCGTTCGAGCGCAGATCGAACTTCGCGCCCGAACCGCAGCGCCATCCGGCGGATCCCAGGAATTCCGAGTCGAACGTCTCGTAGAGCTGGCAGGCATCGCGGTCCAGCACGAGGACGTGGCGATCGCCTCCGGCTTCCACGGGGGCGCTCGGCGGGAACGGGTAGGGACCGGGATCGCTCTCGTCGTCGAAGTCGAAGGACATGGGCACGCGCGGCTGCGTGCCGGGCACGCTCGTCCAGGGGATGCCGTAGCTCGGATCGCTCCCGAAGTCGGGATGGAGGAACCGGTCCGCGCCGATGCTCGCGATGTAGGCGTCCGAGCCCGGGTCCACGGCGTCCGCGGAGACGTCGCGGTTCCAGGCGTTGTCGGCGGGAAACACCGGGCAGCCCATGAGCATGGGGCTCGTGCTGGTGACCGCCCCGCCCGCGGAGGCCGGGGTCTCCGGCGCCGTCGCACCGTTGCCACCGCCGCCGCAGGCCAGCAGGGCCGCGCACGCCGAGAGCACGGCCGTCCGCCGCCAGTGGCGTCCCATGTCCTTGACCTACGGTGGGGGCCGCGATCCAATCGTGATCGCCGGCACATATAATCCCATTACAAGCAAGGAAGAACCCATGCCCCTCGACCGTCGCGCGTTCCTGGCGTCGCTGGCGGCCGGATTCGCCGCTCCGGCGATCTTGCGGGCCGCGCCCGCGCGCCCGAAGCGGTACCCCATCGCGTTCTCGACCCTGGGCTGCCCGGGCTGGAGCTGGAACACGATCCTGGAGCAGGCCGATGCCCTCGGCTACTCCGCCCTCGAGCTGCGCGGGGTCGCGAGCGAGATGGACCTCACCAAGGTGCCCGAGCTGTCGGGCACCCGCCTGGCCGAGACGCGCCGCGAGCTCGACGGCCGCGGCCTCGTGGTCTCCGACCTCGGCTCCTCCGCGCACATGCACGAGAAGGACGCCGCCGCCCGCGAGAAGCAGGAGGCCGAGGGCCGGCGCTTCATCGACCTCGCGCACGCCATGGGCGTCCAATACGTGCGCATGTTCGGCAACGAGGTGCCCAAGGGGGAGACACGCGAAGCCGTGCTCCCGCGGGTGATCGAAGGCTTCCAGAAGATGGCCGCGCAGGCGAAGTCCGCCGGCGTCGTCGTCCTCATCGAGTCGCACGGTGACTTCACGAACTCGCGCGACCTCACCGAGATCCTGACCGGCGTGAATTCGGACGCGTTCGCGCTGCTCTGGGACGCGCACCATACGTTCGTGGCGGGCCACGAGCCGCCCGCGGACACGTACGCGAAGCTCGGGCGCTGGGTGCGCCACACGCACCTCAAGGATTCGCGCCCGGCGGGCGATGCCGCCAAGCCGGAGGACCGGCGCTACGTCCTCACCGGCACCGGCGAGGTCCCGGTGAAGGAGCAGGTCGCGGTCCTGGCCAAGGCCGGATACAAGGGCTACTACTGCTTCGAGTGGGAGAAGAAGTGGCACCCGGAGATCGAGGAGCCGGAGGTGGCGTTCCCGCACTACGCGAAGACGATGGCGGAGTATCTCAGAGCGGCGGGTGTCAAGCCGGCGTAGGAACAGGCGAGGACTCGTGACTTTGCCGCGAGTGCGCCACCTGGCGAACGCACCACGCGGCTTGGCAAACCAACCTGTGAGCTCGGCGCCGCGCAGCGGCGGCGAGCGACGGGGGTTTCAGGGGGGAGCGAGCGGCCACCGAGATGAGCCGCGACGTTCCCCCCTGAGATAAAAGACGGAGATGAGCATGAAGCGCGAAGACAAAGTCTCCCGGCGCGAGTTCCTGGAGAAGACGGCCATTGCCGGAGCGGCCGCGGCGGCGCTTCCCGGACTCGTCACGACTCCGGCCTACGCGGCCGAGGGCAAGATCCCCCATCGCACGCTGGGCCGGACGGGCCGGTCCGTCTCCATCCTGGCCATGGGCTGCGGCAGCCGCTTCCTCATGTACTCGCCGGACGAAGCGAGCGGGGTCCTCGAGAAGGCGCTCGCCCTCGGCATCAACTACTTCGACACCGCGATGGACTACGGCAAGGGCGAGAGCGAGACCCGGGTGGGCCGCGTGATGGCCACGCGGCGCAAGGACGTGTTCCTGGCCACCAAGGTGCCGACGACCGCGCGCACGCGCGACGCCGCCCTGCGCGAGGTCGAGGCCAGCCTCAAGCGCCTGCAGACGGATCACGTGGACCTCCTGCACCTGCACAGCCTGGGCAAGGAGGATGACCTCGCGAGGATCGAGGCCCCGGACGGCGCGCTCAAGGCCAGCTACGAGCTGCGCGATCAGAAGGTCGCGCGCGCCATCGGCATGACCAGCCACACCGACGGCCCCACCATGGCCAAGGCCATCGAACACAACGACCTCGACTGCGTGCAGATGGCCATGAACCCCGCGCGCGCCCTGCGTTTCGAAGAGATGGCCCTGCCCGCCGCCAACAAGAAGAACCTCGGGGTCATCCTCATGAAGGTGACGGCGCAGGAGAAGCTGCTCGGTCCGGGCGGGGCGGAGCCGGGAGCGCTGCTGCGCTACGCCTGGAGCCTGCCCGTCTCGACCGTGGTCTGCGGCATGCCGAAGGTCGCGTTCATCGAAGCCAACGTGGCCTCCGCGCGCGCCTTCACGCCGATGGCCCCCGCGGACATGGACACGCTACGCACGCAGCTCGCGGGCAAGCAGGTCGCGCTCGAGCACTTCTTCGCCGACCACCTGGACCACGGGCTGGCCTAGCCCGCGGCGGTTGCGCTATTCCGTGCCGTGCCCGCGCCGGGCGGCGGCGGGCAGATAGATCTGCTCGACGTAGTCGCGGACCATCCGGTGGGCGCTGAACTGCGGGACGCAGGACGCGATGGACGCCTTCATCATGGCGATCCACTTCCGGCGCAGGCCATCCGGGTCCTTCTCGAAGAAGAGCGGCACCGTCTGCTCCTCGAGGATCTGGTAGAGGGAGAGCGCGTCCACGGCGTCCTGCTCCTCCGCCGTCAAGGCCGTGTTCTCCTCGCCGATGGCCCAGCCGTTGTCGCCGCGATAGCCCTCGACCCACCAGCCGTCGAGGATGCTGCAGTTGATGCCGCCGTTGATCGGGACCTTCTGGCCGCTGGTGCCGCTGGCTTCCTGGGGCCGGCGCGGGGTGTTGAGCCACACGTCGCAGCCCTGCGTCATCATCCGCCCGACTTCCATGTCGTAGTCTTCGATGAAGACGAGCTTGCCGCGGAACTCGCCCTGGGCCAGCTCGAAGAGCTGCTTGATGAAGCTCTGCCCCAGGCGGTCCGCGGGATGGGCCTTGCCCGCGAAGATCATCTGCACCGGCCGGGCCGGGTCGTTGAGGAGCTGGCGCAGGCGCACGAGGTCGGAGAGGACGAGCACGGCGCGCTTGTAGGTCGCAAACCGGCGCGCGAAGCCGATGGTGAGGGCGCGGGGGTCGAGCAATCCTTCCACGCCCCTCAACTCGTCGGGGGAGCTGCCGTGGCGCGCGCTCTGCACCCGCACGCGCTCGCGCACGAAACGGATGAGCCGCTCCTTCTGCGATCGGTGCGCGGCCCAGAGGGCGGCATCGGGAATGGCGGTCGCGCGTGTCCAGAGGTCGGGGTCGAGCAGGTGCTGCTCCCAGTCCGGATCCAGGTGGTGCGCGTAGAGGGCCCGCATCTCCGGCCCGATCCAGCTCTCCGTGTGCACGCCGTTGGTGACGTAGGCGACGGGCGATTCCGGCGGGTCCGGCCAGAGGTGGCGCCACATCGCGGACGAGACCTTGCCGTGGAGCTTGCTCACTCCGTTGACGCTGGAGGAGAGGCGGATGGCGAGCACGGTGAGGTTGAAGGAGCCCGCCTCCGCGCCCAGGGTCAGGGCCGCCTCCGCGTCCGCGCCCACCTCCTGGGTCCAGGGGCCCAGGTACTTCTTGACCAGGTCGCGGTCGAAGGTCTCGTTGCCCGCGGGCACCGGCGTGTGGGTGGTGAAGACGGTGTTGACCGCGGTGTGCTGGATCGCCTCCGTGAGCCCGTCCCCGCGGCTCACCTTCTCCCGCGCCCGCTCCAGGCCCAGGAAGGCGACGTGCCCTTCGTTCATGTGCCAGACCGCGGGGTAGATGCCGAGGGCGCGCAGGGCGCGCACTCCGCCCACGCCCAGCACGATCTCCTGGCACAGGCGCATCTCCCGGCCGCGCACGTAGAGCACGCCGGTGATCGGGCGGTCCGCGGGGTCGTTGAGGGGGATATCGGTGTCCAGCATGAGCACCGGGACCTTCCCGACCTGGGCCTTCCAGACCGCGGCCTGCACGACGCGGCCGGGGAGGTCGATGGGCACGGTGAGCACGCCGCCCCCGGGCGCCTCCACGGGTAGCACGGGCAGGCGGGCAAAGTCGTAGTCGGGATAGATGTGCTGCTGGAAGCCGTCCGCGTCCACCGTCTGCCGGAAATAGCCCGAGCGGTACATGAGGCCGACCCCGACGAGGGGCACGCCCAGGTCGCTGGCCGCCTTGCAGTGGTCGCCGGCCAGGATGCCGAGGCCGCCGGAATACACGCCCAGCGATTCGTGGATGCCGAACTCCATCGAGAAGTACCCGATGGGGCCCGGGATCGAGCTCAAGTGCTGGTCGAACCAGCGCGGCCGCGCGCGATAGGCGTCCAGGGAGTGGATGACGCTCTCATAGGTGCGGCGGAACTCGGGGTCGCCGAGCAAGCGGTTCCAGTGGTGCGGCTCCACGTTGATGAGGAGCTGGACGGGATTGTGGTAGCGGCGCCAGTGGTCGGGGTCGATCCAGGTGAAGAGGCGCGTGGCCTGGGGCGACCAGCTCCACCAGAGGTCGTAGGCCAGGTCGCGCAGCCGCTCCATCTCCGGCGGCAGCTCGATGTCCGCGACCTGGAGGGTCGCGATGTCGGTGCTGGTGCCGACGGGCTCCGGGTGGCGCTCAGACCTGCTCAAGGGTCTCGATGAAATGGCGGATCCTCGTGGAGACATCCGCGTCGACGTCGGTGAACTCGACTCCGTACCGGGAGGGGGCGGCCACCCGCACCACGCGTCCGCGGGTGTGGACGGGCGGGGGCTCCTCCCCCAGCGGGAACTGCATCTCGATGGGCGCTCCCACGTGGAGATCGCCGGTGGCTTCCATCAGCATCCCGCTCTGGCTGAGGTTCAGGGCCAGGGCGGGCTCGGGGCCGGCATCCGAGAAGTAGGTGTCGACCCGGAAGGAGACGGAGAAGCGTGCCTCCTTGCGCACGGGCACATTGACGAGCCGCTCCAGGCGCTCGTCGCTGTCGAATTCCAACGGCAGGCGCAAGATCGCGTTGGCGCCGGACTCCAGAAGCTCCACCTCGCCCGGATCGAAGTCGCCCCGCGCGACGACCACGATGGACAGGCCTCGCGTGGAGGGGTCCTCGCGCAGGGCCGTCACCAGGCGGCCGGCCCAGGGCAGGTCGCGGTCCACCACCACGATGCTGGGGCGCGAGGCCACGGCCATCATGCGCGCCTCTTCCAGACGGGTCACCACGTGACGTTCGACGTCCTGTCGCCAGAGCATGGTATGGCCCAGATCTTTTTCCAGCTCGGAGTGTGTGCAGATCAAGGCGGAGACCATCGTATCACTCCAACTCGGCCAGCCACGCGGCCTTGGACGCGTCCGACGGCATACGCCAGTCCCCGCGTGGCGAGAGGCTGACGGAGCCGACCTTCGGCCCATCCGGCGCCATCGAGCGTTTGTATTGCTGATCGAAGAAGCGGTTCACGAACACGCGCAGCCAGCCGCGCAGGGCGGCGTCTTCGTACGTGCCCGCGAAGGCGTGGCGCGCGAGGAAGAGCATCTTGCGCGGCCCCGCGCCCAGGCGCAGCAGGCAGTAGAGAAAGAAGTCGTGCGCTTCGTAGGGGCCGAGCAGGTCCTCCGTGCGCTGGCTGATGGCCCCATCCTTGCCCGGGGGCAGGAGCTCGGGCGAGACGGGCGTGTCCAGGATGGCCTGCAGCACGGCGCTCTCGGCTTCGCTCGCCCGATGGGCCGCGACCCAGGCCACGAGCTGGCGCACCAGCGTCTTCGGGATCCCGCAGTTGACGTGGTACATCGAGATCTGGTCCCCGCCGAACGTGCTCCAGCCCAGCGCCATCTCGCTGAGGTCGCCCGTGCCCACCTCGATCGCGTTCTCCTTGTTGGCGAGGTTCATGAGGATCTGCGTCCGCTCGCGCGCCTGCAGGTTCTCGAAGGCGACCGACGACGTGTCGTCCGGGCCGAGGCCGATGTCCTTCATGTGCTGCGTGCAGGCCGGGCGGATGTCGATCTCGCGCAGGTGCACGCCGGAGGCGCGGGCCAGCTCGCGCGCGCTCTGCAGCGTGCGCTCCGTGGTGCCGAAGCCGGGCATGGTCACGGCGAGGATGCCCTCGCGGGGCAGGGAGAGGAGGTCGAAGGTCCGGTCCACCACGAGCAGCGCGAGCGTGGAGTCGAGCCCGCCGGAGAGGCCGAGGGTCACGCGCTTGACGCCCGTGTGCTCGAGACGCTTGGCCAGCCCGGCGGTCTGGATGGAGAAGATCTCCTCGCAGCGCTCGCCGAGCACGGCGGGATCGGACGGCACGAACGGGTGCGGGTCCACTTTGCGCAACAGCCGATGCGGCTCCGGCGCGGGCGCAGGGGCCAGGGTCAGGCGCCGATACCCCTCGGGCAGGATGTGCACGCCGTCCGAGAACGTGGTCTGGCGCATCCGCTCCACGGTCAAGCGCTCCGTATCGACGTCGGTGACGATCAGCTCGCCGTCGCGCCGGAAGCGGCGGCCCTCCGCCAGCACGACCGCGTTCTCGGCGACGAGGAGCTGCCCCCCGAACACGACGTCGGTCGTGGACTCGTGCACGCCGTTGCCCGCGTAGATGTAGGCGGCCACGCAGCGGCCGGACTGCACCTTCACGAGGTCGCGCCGGTACTCCGCCTTGGCCACGATCTCGTTCGACGCGGACAGGTTCGCGAGGATCGTCGCCCCCGCGAGGGCGTGGAAGCTGCTGGGCTGGACCGTCGCCCAGAGGTCCTCGCAGATCTCCACGCCGAGCGTGACCGCGGGCTCGTCTTCGGCCGCGAAGAGCAGGTTCGTCCCGAAGGGCGCGGCCTGGCCGGCCAGCCGGACCTCGTCGCGCAGCGCCTCACGCGCCGACGCGAACCAGCGCTCCTCGTAATACTCCTTGTAGCCGGGCAGGTACGTCTTGGGCACCACGCCGACGAGGCGGCCGGCCTGGATCACCGCCGCGCAGTTGAAGAGCTTGCCGTCGAGGGCGACGGGAAGGCCCACGGCGATGGTCATGCGATGGCCGGCGGTGGACTGGAGCAGCCGGGCCAGGGCCCGCTCCGCGCCGCCGACGAGGGTACTGAGCGAGAAGAAAAGGTCGCCCGCGGTGTACCCGGTCAGGCTCAGCTCCGGGAAGACGAGGAGCTGCGTGCCCTGCGCTCGGGCCACCTCGACGAGGCGCAGGATCTCCTCGGCATTCCGCGCGGGGTCGGCCACCCAGACACGGGGGCAGGCCGCGCCCACGCGCAGGAAGCCGAAGGGTGCGGTACTCATGAAGGAAGGATACTCGCGGCTGCCGCCCGGCGGAAAAAGGGCCCTATCTACTTGATTTCGACCAGGGCCACGCGGTTCACGCCGCTGCAGGCCAGGGCAAGGTGGCCCTCCGGTGTGGCCACCATGTGGCGCACCACGCCGCCGCCGGAAGGGATCACCCAGGTCTGGAACTTCTCCGTCCTGGGATCGAAGCGCACGAGCGTATTGGGCCGGACCGCCGATTCGCTGTACCAGAGTACGTCCTTGGCCGCGACGATGCCGTAGGGCTGCGATTGCGGGCCGCCCGGCGACGGCCATTCCTTGACCTCGCCCGTGCGGGGATCGAGCCGGCCCAGGAAGCCCCGGGAGTAGTCCGAGTACCAGATGGTGTCGTCGCTCGTGATGGCGACGCGCCGTGGCCGCGACGCCGGGTTGGGCAGCGCGTACTCCTTGACGGCCATGGTCTCCGGGTCCAGGCGCGCCACGCGGTTGGCTCCGAACTCGACCACGAAGGGCGCGCCCTTCGAGTCGATCACCATGCCGTAGGGCCGCGAGCCCGGCTGCGGCATCGCGATGAGCTTGACCTCGCCCGTCTTCGGGTCGAGGCGGCCCATCATGTTCGCCCCCTGCAGCGAGAACCAGAGGCGGCCCTTGGCATCGAAAAGCGGCGTGTGGGGATCGCGGGCCGCGGGATCGGGCATCGGGTACTCGGTGACTTCGCCCGTCTTCGGATCGAGCTTGCCCACCAGCCCTTTCGAGTTGCCCGTATACCAGATGTTGCCGGCGCGGTCGGCGGCCAACCCGTGCGGGCCCGATTCCGGCGTCTTGAGGGGGAACTCCTTCATCTGGCCCGTGCGCGGATCGAGCCGGCCGAGCACGTTGGCCCACTGGCCCGTCCACCAGAGCGATCCGTCCGAGGTCCAGAGCGGATCGTGCGGCCGCTGGCCCAGCGTGGGCACGAGCCATTCCTTGATCTGGACCGACGCGGGCCCGGGGATGACGACCGCCGGCGGCCTCGGTTTCTCCGGGAAGTGAGCGGCCAGGTACTCCGCGATCCGCTTGGTCTCGGCGGGCTCCGTCTTCGTCATCGATTGCAGGAGCTGCGTCCATCCCTCGCCCGTGTAGCCGCCGGAGCCCGTGATCATGTTCAGCGCGTGGCACTGGCTGCAGCGCGCCGTCACCAGCTCCTTGCCGGGCCCGTCGGGCAGCACGACGGGCGCGCCGCTCCGCTGGGCCGAGAGAAGAGCCGCCCAGCCCACGATCACGGCGGCGACCGCCGCCAGAACGAACGTTCGCGGCATCGCTAGAACGTGATCTTCGCCGCCAACTGCACGATCCGCTGCGTGTCGTCGAAGTTGACCTGCGTCCCGGCGTCGAAGCCGAAGTTGGAGCGCGGGTTGGACAGGTTCGTCTGCGGGATCAGCACCCCGTTCGTGAAGTTGTAGAGGTTGCTGTTCTGCGCGCTGATATTCGTGGTGTTGAGCAGGTTGAAGGCCTCCGCGATCAGCTCCAGCTTCACCTGCTTGCCGAGGGGGACGCGGCGCGACAGGCGCATGTCGATGTTCTTCGTCCAGGGCAGGCGGTGGCTGTCCCGGCTCCCGGGCACGAGGTCGTTGTTGCGGTTGCCGTCGTTGTTGGCGTCGTTGACGATCTTCTCGGAGTACGGGTAACCGCTGGCGGCGGTCGCGATCCAGCTCAGCGACCAGTCGTTCAGGAGCACCTTGGCGAACCCGCCCGAGTCCTTGAAGTAGTCGATGTTCCAGTAGCCGCTGAAGACGAGCCGGTGCCGCACGTCGTTCTGGCCATCGGCGTAGTCGGCGTCGCGGTCGACGGGGTGCGAGGGGAAGCGCGCGTCGTCGCCGCCGCCCAGCACCACGTTCACGGAGTCGGGGTTGTTGTCCTTGACCTCGCTCAGCGTGTACGCGAAGTTGCCGAGGAAGCGCCCGCCGAAGCGCTTCTTGATCTCGAGAGTGGCGCCGTTGTAGTTGGACCGGCCCGTGCTCTCGAACCGCACGACGCGGTCGAAGTTGGAGAACGGACGCGTGGGGAAGCGGTCCACGGTGAGGCTGCCGCCGCCCTGGATCGGGATGGCGGTGGGCACGGCGTCGCCCACGTTGAAGTCACGGGACAGGGCGAGGTTGCGTCCGGCCACGAACAGGTAGCTCACCGCGACCGACACGTCGGCGCGAAGGGCTCGCTCGACGCCGACGCTGGCCTGGTGCACTTCCGGGTTCTCGAAATCGGGATCGAAGAACTGGATGGACGGCCGCGGCAGCGCCGCCCCGGTGGGAATGGTCGTGAACACGGCCGGGTACTTCGGCACCAGCGCGCCCGTGAACGTGATGGTCTGGACGTTGATGGCGTTCCCGCTGTGCGCGGTGCCGATCATGATCGACGGGGTGCGACCGTAGAAGAGGCCGTAGCCGGCGCGCACCACCGTCTTCGGGTCCGGGGTGAAGGAGAGGCCGAGGCGAGGCGCGAAGTTGTTCTTGTCGACGTGGATGAAGCTGGTGTCGATCCCCGCTGCCGCGAGCTGCGGGTCGGGGTTGCGCACGTCGGGCTGCGCGATGTCCTGCAGGTCGTAGCGCAGGCCGAAGCTGACGGTGAGCTTACGCGAGGCCTTCCACTCGTCCTGGAGGAAGAAGGCGTACTCCTTGAGGTCGGGATGGGTCTCCGGCCCGGTCGTGCCCACTCCCGCGAAGGCCTGCTGGTAGTTCTCGCCCGATCCGTTGGGCAGGCCGCGGCCGAGGCTGGCGACGGAGCTGAACGTGTAGCGCCCGCCGAAGTTGCCCGGGAAGAAGTTGAAGATGTTGTCGAAGTTGAGGTCGAACCCCGTCTTCAGGGAGTGGGTGCCGCGAATCCACGTCACCGCGTCCGCGACCTGGAAGCGCTTGATGGTGGTCTCGCGCGGGCTGAAGAAGTTGCGGCCGAAGACGAGGATCGTGGTGCCCGCCTCCCGCGCCGTGACCTCCGGGTTGTTGGTGTTCGCCTCGCCCGGCTCCTGGTCCCTGCCCCACTGGGCCCGCAGCTCGTTGAAGAAGGTCGAGCTGAACACCGAGGTGAGGACGCCGTTGAGGGAGCGCGTGCGCACGAGGCTGTTGCCCGTGTGCTCCTCGGCGTTGGTCGCGCCCGTGCTCTCGTTGTTGCCGCCCGTGAAGTTCTGGTGGTTGTAACGGACGCTCAGGCGGTGCTTGGGGTTGAACTGGTAATCGATCTTCCCCAGGAACACGTCCTGGTCGCGGGTGAGCGTGTAGTCGTGATAGGCCGCGTTGATGATGCCGAGGCCCGTCTGCACGCTGGGGTCGCTGCTGCCCAGGATGGCGGGGGGAACGGTCACGGTCAGAGGAGTAAGAACGTTGGGAAGGTTCCTCCGCTGGCCGTCGTAGGACAGGAAGAAGAAGGCCTTGTCCTTCTGGAGGGGTCCGCCCAGCGATCCCCCGAACTGGTGGATGCGGAACGGCTGCCGCGGAGTGATGGGAGTGCGGATCTTGTTGGCCCAGGTGTTCGCGTTGAGCGACTTGTCGCGGAAGAACTCGAACGCGGAGCCGTGGAACTCGTTCGTGCCCGACTTGGTCACCACGTTGATGACGGCGCCGCCGGCGCGCCCGTATTCCGCGGCGTAGGCGTTGCGGTTGACCTGGAACTCCTGCACGGCGTCCTGGCTGAACTGGTAGGGGGCGCGGCCCGACCCCGTGCGGCCGAGGGTCTGGCCGAAGAAGGTGTTGTTGTTGTCCGCGCCATCGATGACGAGGCTGTTGAGCACGCCGCGCTGGCCGGCGAAGCTGATGTCGCCGGTCCGCTGATCGCGAGTGACACCGGGCGTGGTGAGCGCGAAGTCGATGAAGTTACGCCCGTTCACGGGCAGGTTGGAGACGGCCACCGCGCCCACGGTCGTGGCCTGATGGGTGCGGGCGGGCTCGATCACCGGCACCTCCGCCGTGACCGTGACCTCCTCCTGGGCCCCCGAGACCTTCATCTGGATATCGGCGGTGAGGGTCGAACCGATGCTGAGCTGGAGGTTCGGACGCTTGGTCGTGGAGAAGCCGGCGAGGGCGGCCGTGACCTCATAGGGGCCCACCGGGAGGAGGGGCGCCCGGTAGAGCCCGGTCGCGTCGGTCGTGGTCTCGCGCGTCACGCCCGTCGCCGTGTTGCGGACGGTCACCGTCACTCCGGGCAGCACGCCTCCGGACTGGTCGGTCACCGTCCCTTCGATCGCGCCACCTGCGGCCTGGGACTGCGCGGCTACCGGACAGGGCAGCAGGCCGAGGGCCCCCACCAGGGACAGCAGGGCGGCTCTGAAGTACAGCTTCCTCGTCATCGATTCTTCTCCTGTGGGACCGCCAACGAAAAAAGCCGCCGGCGCGATCGATCGCGACGGCGGCTGGAATGTCAGCTAGGGCAAGCGACTCTCGTGCATGGAGGAGGGACGGGCCAGACTAGCCGCCCGCGCCGAGAGTGTCAACGAAAAGTGGCGGCCGCGTGACGGCGTGTCAGAAAGTCGTGACCGCCTCTCCAGGCACGGGCGCGGCGGTGATGGCCACGGGCGCGTCCAACATTTCGAACCCGACCGCAGCCGCATGGACGGTGGCTGCGATGCGCACGGCGTCGTTCACGTGGTCCTCGGTCAGCCCTCCCTCGATCACGACCTTCTCGTGCGACTGGACGCACATCTCGCAGCCGTTGACGGCGGAGACGGCCAGGCACACGAGCTCGAAGTCCACCTTGGGGGTGAGCGGCTTGACCAGGCGGTTCATGCGCAGGCGCGCGGGCTTCTCCGCGTAGGACGGCTTCCCCACCATGTGGCGGAAGCGGTAGTACACGTTGTTCATGGCCATGAGGACGGCGGCGGCGCGCGCGTCCTCGATGACCTCTTCTCCGACCTCGGCCCGCGCGTCCGCGATCAGCGCGTCGCGCAGTGCGGCGTGGCGGGCGGCGATCCCCGAAGCGACCGCCACCCCCCAGCGCTGGGCGGGCGAGAGGCTGGACGGCTGGAGCACGGCCTGGAGATTCAGCTTGATGTCCTTGGCCGCCTCCGGAAGCGTGCTGCGCAGCGTCTCGACCGCGCTCACGTTACGCCACCACCAGGGTGGGCTCGCCCTGCTTCCAGTTGCAGGGGCAGAGCTCGTCCGTCTGCAGGGCGTCCAGGACGCGCAGGACCTCGTCCACGTTGCGGCCGACGGACAGGTCGTTCACGGAAGCCCAGCGGATCACGTTCTGCGGGTCCACGATGAAGGTCGCGCGCAGGGCCACGCCGTCCTGCTTGTGCAGGATGCCCAGCTCCGTGGCCAGCTCGCGCTTGGTGTCCGCGAGCATCGGGAAGGGCAGCTTGGCCAGGTCGGGGTGGTTCTTGCGCCAGGCCAGGTGGACGAAGTGGGTGTCCGTGCTCGCGCCCAGCACCTGGGCGTCGCGGTCCGCGAAGTCGCCCTCGCGCTTGCCGAACTCCGCGATCTCCGTCGGGCAGATGAAGGTGAAGTCCATGGGCCAGAAGAACACCACCCGCCACTTGCCGGGATGGCTCTCGTGGGTGACAGTCTCGAACTCCTTGCCCTTGTCCGTGCCCGTCACCGCCTGCAGCTTGTAATTCGGGAAGTTGTCGCCAACGGTCAACATGTCGAGTTCGTCTCCTTTTTGTATTCGGTCCAGGGTTGGACGTCGTCTAATACGCGGTCGAAAAAAGAGGCCTAGTGCTTCCGGGCCGCGCCGCCGCGGCGCCGGCCGCGGATCACGACCTGGTATTCGCTGACCTCGTACCCTTCCAGGCGGTCGATCTGGCTGACCTTCACCGCCTGCCAGGGGATGTCGTGGATGCGGCCGGTGCTCTCGTCGATGAAGTGGTGGTGGGCGTCCGTCTTGGGGTCGAAGACCACCCGCCCCTCCGCCAGCACCAGCTCGCGCAGCAGATGTTTCTCCACGAAGAGGTTCAGGGTGTTGTACACGGTCGCGCGCGAGAGCATGGGGAACGTCTTGCGCACCTTGGCGAAGACCTGGTCGGCCGAGGGGTGCTCGTCCGTGTGGAGCACGTAGTCCGCCACCGCCACCCGCTGGGCGGAAGGCTGGATCCCGTGCTCGCGAAGGGCCTCCACGCTGTTCGTGCGCATCACCTGTTTAGACTAAGTCTAAAAATACACTGCGTCAAGGGCCGGTCAGAGTCCAGCTCGGGATGCAGCGGACGAGGCGCCCGTCTGGAATGGCCTCGCCGCTGATCCCTCGGAGCCCATCAGCCCCGAGGACCCGCCCCGGGGCGGGCGAACGCGCGCGCGTCGGACGACCATTCGGGCGCGGCGCGGATGGCGGCGAGGACGTCTTCGGGCGAATCCACGAACGTCCACATCGCGCGGTGCCGCTCGTCCATGAACCGCTCCGCGATCGCGCGGTCGAGCAGCTCACGCAGGGGATCGTAGAACCCGCGCACGTTCACGATCACGATCGGGCTGACGACGAGGCCGAGGCGCTTCCAGGTGATCGCCTCCAGCAGCTCCTCGAAGGTGCCCGACCCGCCGGGCAGGGCGACGATCGCGTCCGACTCTTCGATCATCATCCGCTTGCGGTGGTGCATGTCGTCCACGAGGCGCAGCTCGGTGAGGCTCTTGTGGCCCCATTCGAGGTCGTTCATGAACTTCGGGAGGATGCCCACGAGGCGGCCACCCGCGGCCAGGGCCGCATCCGCCAGCGCGCCCATCGAGCCCACGGAGCCGCCTCCGTAGACGATCGTGATCCCCGCCTCCGCGAGGAGGCGGCCGAGCGTACGCGTGGCCTCGTAGTGCTCGGGATGCGCCTCCGTGCTGGAGGCGCAGTACACGCAGACGCGCTCCAGCCGGCTCAGCGCAGCGTGCCTTTCTGCGCCGCGAGAGCTAATGCCTTCATGTTCTCCTCACTGTGCGGGCAGGGCGGGCGCCGAACCGTGACGCATCGTCGCATAACCGACGACCAGGCCGAGTACCCCGCCGGGCAGCATCATCTGCCAGTAGTAGTGATTCCCCAGCGCCACCAGGAAAGCGAGGAACACGCCCACCGCAATCCCCACTCCGACCCCGATCGCCAGCGACTGCGTGCGGCGCGCGACCAGGCCGATGATCAGCCCGGTCACCACGCCCTTGATCGTCGAGCCGATCACGATCCCCACGATCTGCGGCGCGGTCTCCGGGGCCGAGATGAGGGCGGTCAGCCCGTCGAAGATCCCCAGGAACCCGCCCAGCGCCAGTCCGAACACCGGTTTGGTCATTCTCGTTCCTCCTCGCGGGCCCACCTCGCCCGCACTCTCCCATTACGCGGGGCGCCGCCGTTCTTTAAACGCGGGCCACGAACGCGAGCAGGGCCCGCATCACCAGGTAGGCCAGCACGAGCACGAGCGGGGCACGGTACTTCGCGGCCAGCCGCCGCGCCCGCTCCAGTGGACGCTCGACGTACGCGCTCACCGGAAGGTCGGACAGGAAGCGCGCGATGTCTTCCTGAAGCGCGCCCACTGCGGGATAGCGGTCCTCGGGACGCGGGGCGCGTGCGCGCGCGATCACGGCCGCGAGCGCGCGCGGCGGATCTTCGCCGGCGAGGAAGGAGAGCAGCGCGCCCAGCGCGTACACGTCCGCGGCCACGCCGACCGCGCTCTCCCCGCGCGCCTGCTCCGGGGCCATGTAGCCGGGCGTGCCCAGCACCGTCCCCGCCGCGGTCAGGGTGGCCGCGTCCACGTCGACCCCGCGCGCCGCGGGCGGATCGACAGCGGGCACGACCGCGGGCTCCGCGTCCGCGAGCACCTTGGCCACGCCCCAGTCGAGGACCAGCACCTCGCCGAAGGGGCCGACCATCACGTTCGGCGGCTTGAGATCGCGATGGATGACGCCGTGGGCGTGCGCGAACGCGACCGCCTCGCAGATGCGCTCGAAGACGCGCAGCCGGGCCGCGGCCGAGCGCAGGTCGCGCACGTGCTCGTCGAGCCTTCGCCCGCGCACGAGCTTCATCGCGTAGAAGAGGCGGCCGTCGGGCAGCGTACCGAGGTCGTGCACCGGCACGAGCCCCGGATGTTCGAGACGGGCCAGCACCTGGGCTTCCGTGCGCAGGCGCGCTTCCCCGCCCGGCGGCGGGTCCGGACCGTTCATCACCTTGAGCGCGACCTCGCGGCCCAGCTCGCGGTCGTAGGCGCGCCAGACCGTGCCCATGCCGCCACGTCCGACGCGGCCGCGCAGCTCGTATTTCGTCCCCGCGAGGTCCGGGGCTTCCATGACCTCGGCCAGGCGCGCGAGCGTCGCGTCGGAGAGACTCACGGTGTCGTCACGCCCAGGAGGTCGCGTGCCTCCGCCCGGAACTCCTCATCGCTGGCGGTGAGCGCACGCAGCGCGTCCAGCACTTCCCGGCGCAGCTCCCGCCGCATGGCGGAGAGGTGGTTCGTGACCTGCGTGACGGGCAGCCCGAGCTCGCGGCCCAGCGCCTCGTAGGTCGGCCGCGCACCGTCTTCGCCTTCCAGGTCGTAGCGCCGGAACACGGCGAAGGCGGCCGTACGGTCCTGCGCGCGGCAGCGCTCCTCCAGCGCGGCCACTGCGCGCGTGAACAGCGTGCGCACCCATTCGCGGTGGAACCAGGCCTCCACGTCCTCCGTGGAGGCGAGGCCATTGCCGGCCAGCTCGCGCTCCGCGCCCTCGACGTCCAGGGACAGAAGGACCGCGCCGCCGCCGCGCTTGAGGCGCGTCGCCGCCTGGCGCTCGTTGGCCACGTAGCCGTCGAGGCACGTCCGGAGGAAGGTGCGGAAGCGGGCACGGCCGGCGTCGAAGCGGTCGAAGAAGCGCTTCTCGTAGGCGCGCGCGAAGAAGCCCTGGGTCAGGTCCTCCGCTTCCGAGGGATCCGCGCGCCAGTGCCAGCGCAGGTACTTGTACACGGGCCGCCAGTACCCCCCGGCCAGGGCGCCGAAGGCCTGGCGGCGCGTCTCGACATCCGCCGACCCCGCGGCGCGGACGAGGCTGGCTCGAGTCCGCGGGAACGCGCCGGGAGACGCCGGGGGGATGTCGGCCATGGTGCCGCCGGCGAACTGTACACCTCGGTCGCCGCGCTCGCCTCCGGTGAGACGTTTTGGATGCCGTTTGCGCGTCACGATCGAAGCACAAAAAAGGGGGAGCCATGCACGCTTTTGCCCGGATCCTGAGGACCGCCCTGCTCGCCGCCCTGGCCAGCGCGGCGGTAGCGGCCACCGCCGCCGCCCAGGGATCGGTTTCGGGGCAGGTGACGGACACGGGTGGCCTCCCCCTGGCCGGAGTGGCCGTCCAGCTCTACGACAGCCGTGCGCAAGGGCTCGGAGCCTTCTACACCGACGCCGCCGGCAATTTCTCGGCGTCGCCCATCCCGGCCGGGACGGTGTTCGCGCGCACGTTCAACCAGCTCGGCTACGTCGACCAGCTCTACTCCGGCCTGGCCTGCGTCGGCTTCTGCGAACCCACGCTGGGCACTCCCATCGGCGTGCCCAACGGGGGCGCGGCCACCGGGATCAACTTTGCCCTGGCCCAGGGTGGGCGCATCGCGGGCCGGGTCACCGAGCCGGGAGGGAGCGGACTCGCCAACGTGGACGTCTCGGTGGTGAACGCGGCCAACTTCACGTTCGCGTCCGGCACCACGGACGCCAGCGGGAACTACGTAGTCCTCACCGGCCTGCCCGCCGGGCCGTACCTCGTGAAGACGCGCAACCAGATCGGCTACGTGGACGAGCTGCACTCGGACGTTCCCTGCATCACGTCGAGCTGCTCCACCGCCAGCGCCACCCCCGTGACCGTCGCCGTGGGCTCGAGCACCACCGTGAACTTCGTGCTCGATCCGGGGGGCCGTATCGCGGGCACGGTGCGTGACGCGGCCGGAACCGCCCTTCCCGACGTGGACGTCGAGATCTTCAACGCGGCGGGGACGTTCGTGGAACGGGCCACGACGGACGGCGCCGGCGCCTACCTGAACGGGCGCGGCCTGACGGCAGGAACGTACTTCGCACGGACGCGGCGGACGGGAGCCTACATCGCCGAGCTCTACGACAACTCGGTCTGCGCCGGACAGTGCCAGGTCAACCGCGGCACCCCCATCACGGTCGCCCTGGGCGCCACCACCGGCGGCATCGATTTCGCTCTCAACATCGGCGGGCAGATCGCGGGCCGTCTCACCGACGCCAGCACGCACACGCCGATCGTCAACGCGTCTCTCAGCGTCTATGCGGGGAACGGGTCGTTCGTGACCTTCGCGAACCCCGATCTTGCGGGAGACTACGTGACGACGGACGGGCTGCCGTCCGGGACCTACTACGTCACGGTGGATGCCCAGGGATACGTCGGCCAGGTCTACGACGCACACGTCTGCGTCGGCTGTTCCCCCACTTCCGGAAACGGCGTGGCCGTCACCGCCGGCTCGACGACCAACGGCATCGACTTTGCGCTGGGCGTGGGCGGGCGCATCGCGGGCAGCGTGACCACCTCCGTGGGGGCCGCGCTCCCCGGGGTGAGCCTCGAGATCCGCAACGCGGCCGGGACCTTCGTGACCAGCGCCTTCACGGACGCGGGGGGCCGCTTCCTCAGCTCGGCGGGCCTGCAGACGGGCACCTACTTCATGAACGTCCGCAACCAGCTCGGCTACGTCGACGAGGTCTACGACAACGTGACCTGCGTGCGCGGCTGCGCCAACGCGACCGCCGGTACCGCGGTCGCGGTGAGCCTGGGCAGTACGACCTCCGGCGTGAACTTCGCGCTGGCCTCCGGCGGCCGGGTGGAGGGGACGGTGACGGACACCGCCACGGCCCTCCCCCTGGGCGACACGACGGTCAGCATCCTCGACGCCTCCGGCTTCACCGTGAGCAGCGGACGCACGGACTCCCGCGGGCGGTATCGCAGCGGCGCCGGCCTCGTGGCCGGCACGTACTACGCGCGGACGTCGAACTCGACCGGCCATCTCAACGAGCTCTACGCCAACGTGCCCTGCTCGCTGGGCTGCCCGGTCGATCTGGGCACGCCGTTCACGGTGGCCCTGGCGGGGACGACCGCCGGCATCAACTTCGGCCTCGACCCGGGCGGACGCGTGACGGGTACCGTGCGCGACGCGGGCACGGGCAGCGCGCTCGCCAACGTCACCGTTCAGATCTCCAACGACGTCTTCTTCGCGTCCGCGATCACCGACTCCGCGGGCCGCTACACCGTCCTCGGCCTGCCCGCGGGGACGTTCTACGCGCGCACCTCGAACGCCATCGGCTACCTCGACGAGCTCCGTCCCGACATCCTCTGCGTCTCGGGCTGCCCCATCACCACGGGCGCGCCCATTGCGGTGACTCCGGGCGTCACCGTGTCCGGCATCGACTTCGACCTCAACCGCGGCGGCCGGGTGGCGGGCCACGTGATCGACGCGCTATCCGGCCTGCCCCTGGCCGGCGTGCGGGTCTTCATCGCGGATGCTACCGGCCGTTCCGGCGCCAGCGGCGTCACCGATCTCGCCGGCGCGTATGTCACGGGGGCGGGCGTGCTCGGGGGGACCTACTACGCGCGGACCAGCAACGCGCTCGGGTTCATCGACGAGCTCTACGACGACGTGGAATGCGTGGGCGGCTGCAGCGTCGTACGCGGCACCCCCATCCCGGTCTCGGTGGGAACGACGACGAGCGGCATCGACTTCGCCCTGGGCTCCGGCCGGCGCATCGAGGGCACGGTCACGGATCTGGCCACGGGAGCGGGTCTCGACAGCGTGGACATCAGCGTCTTCGACGCCAGCGGGCGGCGCGTCGGCGGCGGTTTCACCGACGCGGCCGGGCACTACATCACCTCCAGCGGCCTGCCCGCGGGCACCTACTTCCTCACCACGCAGAACTACGCCGGCTACGTGGACGCGCTCTACGACGGTCATCCCTGCCCCGGTGGGAGTTGCACGCCGGCGACGGGCACGCCGGTCGTGATCGCGGGCGCGCCATTGACCTCCGGCATCGACTTCGCGCTCGCACGTGGCGGGCGGATCGCCGGCCGCATCATCGACGGCAGCACCCTGCTTCCTCTCGCCGACGCGGGCGTACAGATCTACGACGCCAGCGGGCGCCGCGTGGCCAGCGGCTTCACGGACCCGCAGGGGCGGTACCTCTCGGACACGGGGCTCCCCGCCGGCAGCTACTTCGCACGCACGACCAACGCCGGCGGCTACGTCAACCGCCTCTTCGACGCCCTGCCCTGCCCCGGCTCCTGCACGGTGACGGCGGGGATGCCGATCACGGTGACGGCGGGAGCCACGACGAACGGGATCAACTTCAGCCTGACCGCGGGCGGGCGGATCTCGGGCACGGTCACCGACGCCACGACGGCGGCGCCCCTGGCCGGGGTGACCGTGAACGTGTACGACGCCGCGGGCAAGCTCGCCAGCACCGGCTTCACCAGCTCCACGGGCTTCTACCGCACGTCCGAAGGGCTGCCCACGGGAACCTACTTCGCGCGGACGGCCAACACGGCCGGATACGTCAACGGCCTCTTCTCCGCGATCGGATGCACCGGAGCCTGCGTTCCCACCACGGGCACGCCCATCGCCGTGACCGTGGGCAGCACGCACGCCGGTGTGGACTTCGCTCTCCGCCGCGGCGCGCGAATCTCGGGCCATGTCGTGAAGCGTACGGGCGGGCTTCCGATCCCGAACGTGACCGTCGCCCTGCACGACTCCGCGGGAACGCAGGTGGGCTCGGTCGTGAGCGACGGCCAGGGGGACTTCATCACGCCGGAAGGAGTGCCCGCCGGCACCTATTACGCACGCACCCAGAACGGCCAGGGCTACGTGGACCAGGTCTATTCATCCCTGGATTGCCTGGCCGGGTGCAATCCCACCACGGGCAGCGGGCTCGTGCTGACACCACCCTCGACGCGTCCCAACGTGAACTTCGATCTCGTCCTCGACGACGACCTGGACGGGGACGGCATCGCCGCCACCATCGATCGCAATCAGGGCGCGGGCACGGACGAGAGCACTTTCCTCTCGAGCGACTTCAACGACACGCCCCTGGGCGGCACCACCGCCGGCACCATCAGCGCGCGCGGGGGCTGGACGATGCGTGTGGGTGACATCAGCCCCGGCGGCATTCGAGCGACGGTCCTCGGCACAGGCACGAGCCCGGCGGTGCTGTCGATCTGTCCGACGAGCGGACCCGAAGGCGTCGTGCTCGACGTCGCCAACGAGGCAGCGGAAGCCGTGTGCAGCGCCGCGGGCAGCGCAACGGTCAAGGCTGTCGTGGCCACGCCGGCCGTGCAGCTCCGCAAGCCGGTCACGGGGCCGGGGGTCGTCGTGGACCTGACCACGGGCCAGGCCGCCACCATGGGCAGCCCCGTCGTGGCCAGTCTCGAGAATACGCTGCCGATACTCGTCCGCTTCGTGGATGCCGTGGGGGCCACGTTCGGATCCCTGGAGCTGGACCCGGGCGAGTCCGTGGAGACGGCCGTGCTGGGCTCCTCGACCGTGCAGGTCTCCGTCCTGGTGGGTGTCACCACGATCACGGTGAACGGTGAGACGGCGACCTTGCATGCGGGCGAGTCGCGCACCTTCGGATCGCCGCGCGACCTCCTCGACGCGATCCTCGGGCGCATCGATGCCCTGGTGGCGTCACGCCAGATCAAGAACGCCGCCACCGGCCTCGTCCTGAAGCTCCCGCTCCTGAGCGCGCGGGCGCTGATGGGCCGGCACGACGACGCCGCCCTCGTGGCCCTGCGCTGGGAAATCACGCTCATGGACCTCCTCGTGCGGCAGCGCCTGATGACCGCGGCGGCGCGCGACGAGCTGCGGGCGATGGTCCGGACGGTGATCGCCGCCCTGCCCTGACCGGCAACGCCGGGCGACGGCCGGCCCTGGATTCGACGGGCAGGTCGGCGGCGGGGTATGTTGCGCACCCGTCACGGAGGTGCGCATGCCACGTAGCCGGCGCGAGTTCCTGCAGGCCGCCGTCACCGCGGGGGCCGCCGTCACCTTGATGCCGCGGCTGGCCCGCGCCGCCGACGCGCGCATCGAGGTGCTGGCGGGCGAGCCCATCGCGCGCATCGCGCCCGAGATCTACGGCCACTTCGTCGAGCACCTGGGCGGGGTCGTCTACGACGGCGTGTGGGTCGGAGAGGGCTCGAAGGTCGAGAACGTCGGCGGCCTGCGCAAGGCGCTCGTCGACCACATGCGGCGGCTGCCCGCGGCGGTCGTCCGCTGGCCGGGCGGGTGTTTCGCGGACAGCTACGACTGGCGCGACGGCGTCGGCCCGCGCGCCCAGCGCGCGCGGCGCACGAATTTCTGGGCCGGAGGCATGGACAAGGCCCCGGACGGGCCCTGGAAATACGATACGAACGCGTTCGGCACGAACGAATTCGCGCGCCTGTGCCGGCTGGCGGGCATGCAGCCCTATCTGGCCGCGAACCTGCGCAGCCTGCCCGCCCGCGACTTCTACCAGTGGGTCGAATATTGCAACTCGCCCGCGGGCTCCACGTCGCTCGCGGAGCTGCGCGCGGCGGGCGGAGAGAGGGATGCGCTGGCCGTCCGCTACTGGGGCGTCGGCAACGAATCGTGGGGATGCGGCGGCAACTTCACGCCGGAGGAATACGCGACGGAGTACCGCCGTTTCACGGCCTGGGTCCCCGGCTTCGGGGTGAAGCTCGCGTTCATCGGCTCGGGCCCCAGCAGCGGCGAGATCTCCTGGACCTCCCGCTTCCTGGCCAAGCTGGCGGAGAAGGGCGAAGGCCAGCTGCGCGGCCTCTGGGGCCTCGGGCTCCATCACTACTCCTGGAACGTGAGCCGCGGACGCACGAACGACTGGAACGACGGCAAGGGCGACGCGCTCGCTTTCGACCTGAACGAGTGGTACGCGCTCCTCGACGAGGGGGACAAGATGGAGGACCTCATCCGGCGGCACTGGGACGCCATGGGCGAGGTCGACCGGGCGCACCACGTGAAGCTCGCCGTCGACGAGTGGGGCGCCTGGTACAAGCCGGGCACGGAGGTCGCACCCAGTCACCTCCTCGGCCAGCAGTCCACGATGCGCGACGCCGTGTTGGCGGGCCTGACCCTCGACATCTTCCACCGCCATGCCGACAAGGTGGCCATGGCCAACGTGGCCCAGCTCGTGAACTGCCTGCAGTCGTTGTTCCTGGCCCGCGAGGACCGCTTCGTGGTGACGCCCACCTTCCACGTCTTCGAAATGTACGCGCCGCACGCGGGCGCGCAGGCCGTGCGCACCGAGTTCTCCGCTCCCCGACTGAGCTACGACCGCGTCGCCGGCAAGGGCAGCTTGTGGGGCCTGGGTGGATCGGCGTCGATCAAGGACCGCACGCTGACCCTGACCGTCGTGAACCCGCACGCGAGCGAGCCGCGGGAGACGGAGATCGCGGTGCGCGGCGCGCAGGTCACCTCCGCGCGCGTCCGCACGCTGGCCGCGGACGACGTCCACGCCCACAACAGCTTCGACCGCCCCACGGCGGTCGTGCCCGCGGACGCCGCCGCGGCGAGCGCACGCGGCGGAGTGATCGTCCATCGCTTCCCGCCCGCGTCCGTCACGCGGCTCACGTTCGATCTCGCGGGAGCCTGAGGCTCGGAGGGAGGCAGAGATGGCAGCCGCACTCGCAATGGCCGGCCTGGCCGCGATCCTGCTCGCGCCGCCCGCGACCGCGCGGCCGTCCCCGGCCCCTCCGGCGGCGCGCATCATCGACATGCACATGCACGCCTATGCCCGCGACGAGCGCTGGACGGCCCGAATCGGCAACCCCGTCACGGGCCAGGCCATGGTCGCCACCGACGAGGCGGCCCACCGCGCCGCGACCTTCGCCGCCATGAAGCGGACGCACATCGTGAAGGCGGTCGTGAGCAGCGACGACTACGACGCGGTCTTGCGCTGGAAGCAGGCGGCGCCCGACCAGGTTTTCGTGAGTTACGGCTTCGACGACCCCGCGAAGGTCGACCTCGATTTCCTGCGCAAGGAGAAGGCGGCCGGTCGGCTCGATGCGATCGGCGAAGTGGGCAGCCAATACGAGGGCATCGCCCCCAACGATCCGCGCCTCGAGCCCCTGTACGCGCTGGCCGAGGAGCTGGACCTTCCGTTCGGGCTGCACCTGCATCCCGGCCCGCCGGGCGCGACGTCGATCGGCTACCCGAAGATACGGCCCTCCCTGGGCGACCCCTTGCTGCTGGAGGACGTGCTGGCGCGGCATCCCCGGCTCCGTCTCTACATCATGCACGCCGGCTGGCCCTTCCTGGAGCACATGAACGCCCTCCTGAACGCCTATCCGCAGGTGTACGTCGATGTCGCCGTGATCGACTGGACCAGGCCGCGCAAGGAGTTTCATGGCTACCTGCGCGGGCTGGTGGAGGCGGGCTACGGCAAGCGCGTGATGTTCGGCTCCGACCAGATGGTGTGGCCGGAGGCGATCGACATGTCCGTGGCCGCGATCCAGTCCGCCGACTACCTGACCGCGGAGCAGAAGGGCGACATCTTCTTCCACAACGCGGCGCGGTTCCTCCGCCTGGAGCCGGTCACGCCGGTGGCGCCCAGAGGCGCGATGGAGACCTTGCCTCGCTAGGCCCGTCGGTGCGCGACGCGCCTCAGCGCGGCCGGTCCATCTCCAGGCCGCCGAGGGTGAAGACGAACGGGAACGGGCTCGGCTCCTTCTTCAGGTACTGGCCGTCGAAGAAGACGTGCATCCGCCGCGAGCCGGGTGCGGAGTAGCGCAGGCACGGCTTCCACGGGCCGGAGTGCCACCCTCGATCCTCCGCGCCCATGATCTGGACGGGCGGGCTCCAGCGCGACGGATCGGATGACGGCGTCGCCGACTCGCACCACCAGAGGCCGGTCTCCGCGGGCGGCGCGGTCTTGCCGAGCCAGACTCTCGAGAAGACGGCCTCGTAGCCGGTGGCGGTGGGCGTGACGGCGAAGTCGAAGACTTTCCGGTCCGCCGGGAAGAAGACTTCGTGACGCGTCCAGCCCGTGCGGCCGTCCGCGCTCTCGGAGAAGCCGTGCACGAGGTAGTCCTCCACGTTCGAGCCGGCCACGTACCACATCTTCCAGCGGCCGTCCGCGTAGACGAGGTTCGGCTCGTAGACGCTGCCGTGCTCCCAGTCCTCGGTGGCCGTGAACACGGGCGCTTCTTGCTCGATCCAGCGACGGCCGTCCCATTCGAGATATCCGATCGTGTACGGGCCCCAGAGGTTGTCCGCGCCGCCTGCGTAGTACACGCGCTCGACCCACGCTTGGCGCTCTGGATCCCAACCCCGCACGTACGAAGGGCAGTGGCGTCCGCCTTTCAGGTCCCAGGCCCGGCTGCGCTCCTGGCCCGCGAGCACCGCGACCTTGCGCGGATCGTCCGCATCCGGCGTCAAGGCCCAGCCGGACGTGGACAACGGCGCGCCGTCCGGAAGGGAGGCGCTGAAGATCTGGATCCCCTCCTTGCTCTTGAGCCGGCCGGCCAGATACATCCACCAGCGGCCGTCGCGGAGGGCCAGCGTGGAGTCGGTGACGACGAGAGGATCGTCGAACGGCGGGAACCCGTCGGCGGGATCGAAGATCTTCGTCTCCGTTCGCACGCCCTGACCGCGGCCGCTCAGCCCTGCGAAACGCGCGCGTGCCGGGCCGCGCGGCTTCGCGCCCAGGCCGATGCGATGCCGTCGTGGAAGCGCTCGCCGCGCTTGCGGCGCTCACCGTTCCAGGACACGACGTCGTCGATGAGGCTGTAGGCGGACGGCACCACGAACAGGGTGAACAGGGTCGACAGGAGCATGCCGCCGACGACGGAGACCGCCATCGGCCGCTGCAGCTCCGCCCCTGGCCCGATGGCCAGCGCGGGCGGTATGGCGCCGGCGATGGTGGCGAACGACGTCATGAGGATCGGCCGCAGGCGGGTCGGGCAGGCCTTGTAGAGGGCTTCGTGGCGCTCGTATCCCTGTTCGCGCATCTGGTTCGTGAAGTCGACGAGCAGGATCGAGTTCTTCTTCACGATGCCCATGAGCAGGATGAGGCCCAGCATGCTGTAGACGTTCAGGGTCTGCCCGGACAGCCACAGCGCCATCAGCGCGCCCGAGATGCTGAAGGGCAACGCCAGCAGCACCGTGAACGGGTGCGTGAAGGCGTTGAACTGCGTGGCCAGCACCATGTAGGCCACGATGAGGCCCATGGTGAAGGCGAAGCCCAGCGACGAGAACGCCTCCTTGAAGGCCTGGCTGCTGCCGGAGGGGGTGGCCCGGTAGCCGTCGGGCAGGGCCGCCCGGGCGACCTCGAGGCCCTTCTCCAGCGCGTCCTTCTGCGAAGCCCCCGGCGTGACGTTGCCGAAGATCGTGATCGCGCGCTCGCGGCTCTTGCGCGTGATGGCCTGCAGGGTGGGCTCCTGCGCGATGCGCACGATGTCGCCCACCCGCACGAGCGTTCCCGTCTGGGAGCGCACGTAGAGGCGCTGGATGTCCTCCGGCTTGGAGCGCTGGTCGGCCAGGAGGCGCACGCGGATGTCGTAGCGGCGCCCGCCGTCCTTGAACTTGCCCACTCGCAGTCCGCCGATGGCGGCGTTGACGGTCTGCCCGATGTCGGCCATGGAGACGCCGAGGTCGGCCGCCTTGTTGCGGTCGGGGATCACCTTCACCTCGGGCATGCCGACCTGGTAGTCGCTGTCCAGGTCGGTGATGAGGCCGGTCTGACGCATGTCCTCCATGATCTTCTTGGAGGTCCGCGCGAGCGTGTCCCAGTCGCGGCCGCGGATCGTGATCTCCAGCGGGTAGCCGCCGCCGCGGGTGGGGCTGAACCCCTGCTGCGAGGGGTCGATGAGGCCGGCGCGCACGCCCGGCTTGGTGGCGGCGAACCGGCGCACCACGTCCATGAACTCCAGCTGGGTCAGGGCGCGGCCGAGCTTGGGGTCCTTGGGCCGGTCACCGGGATCCTTCATGGTGACCATGGCCATGCCCGTGTTGACGTCGCCGCCGCCGAACCCGCCGATGAAGGCGAAGATCCCGTCCACCTCGCCTCGGCTGGAGAGGAAGCCCTCGAAATCCTTGAGAGCGGCGTCGGTCACGTCGAGGCTGGCCCCCACGGGCGTCTGGAAGCGGATCTGGAAGCGGCTGCTGTCCTGCGCGGGCACGAACTCCTGGCGCAGGAGGCCGATGATCCCGAGGGAGAGGACGAAGAACACCGTCGCCCCCCCGAGCACGAGCGCGCGGTGGTGCAGGGCGGGCCGCAGGGCCCGCGAGTACGCCCCCGAGAGCCGGTCGAAAGCGCGATCGACGGCGGCCCCGAAACGTCCGCGCCTCTCGCCCACCTCGAGGAACCGCGAGCAGCGCATGGGGGCCAGGGTCAGCGCCTCCAGCAGCGAGATGAGCACGGCCACCGAGATGGTGACGCCGAACTGGAAGAAGAACTTTCCGATGATGCCCTTCATGAACGCGACGGGCAGGAAGATGGCGACGATGGCCAGGGTGGCGGCGGCGGCGGCGAAGGTGATCTCGCGCGCCCCGATGGAGGCGGCCTTGATCTTCCCTTCCCCGTGCTCCCGGTGCCGGTAGATGTTCTCCAGCACCATGATGGCGTCGTCGACCACGATGCCGACGGTCAGGGTCAAGCCGAGCACGGTGAACGTGTTCAGCGTGAAGCCCAGGAAGTACATCACGATGAACGTGCCGAATATGGCGGTGGGGATGGCCATGAGCACGTTGACCGTGCTCGACCACGACCCGAGGAAGACCCAGCACACGACGCCGGTCAGCACCGCGGCCAGGAGCAGCGTGAAGAGGATCTCGTTGATGGCGTGCTTCACGAAGGTGGTCGAGTCGAAGCGCACGCCGAGGACGAGGCCTTCCGGCAGGTCCCGGCGCAGCTCCTCCAGGCGCGTGCGCGCCTTGTCGCCGACCTCGACCGCGTTGGCGCCGCGCAGCTTGCGTATGCCGAAGCCGAGGGAAGGCTCGCCGTCGCTGCGGGCCAGGCGGCGCCGGTCCTCCAGCCCGTCTTCGACCACGGCCACGTCCTCCAGGCGCACGGGGGAGCCCTGGCGGAAAGCCACCACGATCTGGCGGAAGGCGGCGACGTTGATGGCCTCCCCCTCCGCGCGCACGTTCATCTCGCGCTCGGCCGTCTCGATGCGGCCGGCCGGCACCTCCAGGTGCTCGTTCTCGATCGCGCGGTTCACGTCCTGGACGGTGAGGCCGTGCGCTTCCAGGCGCGCGGCGTCGAACCAGACCCGCACCGAGCGCTGCCGGTAGCCGCCGATGAACACCTCGCCCACGCCCTCGATCGTCTGCAGCGACGGCTTGATGACGTTGCGGACGTAGTCCGCCATGAACGTGGGCGAGCGGTTCCCGGACAGGGACAGCCACATGATGGGCTGGTCCTCCGGGTTGGTCTTGCTGATGATCGGCGGGTCCAGCTCGCGGGGCAGGTTGCGCGCGGCCTGGGCCACGCGCGTCTGCACGTCCTGGAGGGCGGCGTCGATGTTGCGGGAGAGCTCGAACTCGACCGTGATGTTGGCCGAGCCCTGGCGCGACGTAGAGGAGATCTCCTTCACGCCTTCCACGGAGGTGATCGCGTCCTCGACGGGGTCCACGACGTCCGTCTCCATGATCTCGGGAGACGCGCCCTCGTAGTTGAGCGACACGCTGACCACGGGGAAGTCGACGTCCGGGTTCTGGCTGACCCCGAGGCCCTTGACCACGCCCCCGTAGCCGCTGAAGCAGATGAGGCCGAAGCCGATGAGGCCCAGCATCAGCATCCAGGCGAAGACGTGGTTGCGGATGGAGATGTCGGCGAGAGTGGAGCCCGTCGCGATGAGCTTCGGGTCTTCCTCTACGGGCTCTTTCCGGTCCGAGTCGTCGCGTCTTTCGTCGGACATGATCGACCTACTGCGCGGTGGCGCTGGCGGAGCCGGGCGCGACCGAGGGAGCGCCGGCGATCTGGACTTCCATTCCCTCGGAGAGGCGGTCGGAGCCCTCGACCACGACCCTCTCTCCCGGCGTGACGCCGGACAGGATCTCGACGCCTCCGTCTCCGGTGCGTATGCCGAGCTTGAGCGGCCGCACCCGTGCCTTGGTGCCGTCGATCACGTAGGCCACGAAGCCGCGCTCGCTGGCCACCACCGCCGGCTCCGGCACGACCACCGCGTTGGCCTTCGTCTCCGAGGCGAGATCGACTTCCGCGAAGAAGCCGGGCTTGAGCACGCCGGGGTTCTTCACCCAGGCCAGGACCTCGACCTGCCGCGTGGTCGGATCGGCCACTTCGCCCACGTGGTAGATCTGCCCCGTGAACGGCGTGTTGCCCAGCGCCGCCACCTTGAAGCCCACCGTCTGCCCCGCCCGCGCCCGCAGCGATTCGCCCTCCGAGACCTTGAAGCGGAGGCGGAGGCGGCTGGTGTCGACGATCCGGGCGAGGATGTCGCCCGTTTTCACGAACTGGCCCGTCTCGACCGTCTTGGTATTGATGACGCCGCCGCGGGGCGCGCGCACCTCCGACCGGCGGACGTTCTGGAGGGCGATGTCGCGGGCCGCCTTGGCCGAATCCCCTTCCGCGGCCAGGCGGTCGGACTCGCCCCGCGAGCGGTTCAGCTCCTCCACCGCCACCAGCTGCTCCTTGGCCAGCTGCTCGCGCCGCTGCTGGTCCTGCTCGGCGCGGCGCGCGTCGATCAGAGCCTTCTGGTAGGCCGCCTCCGCGCGCTGCGCCTCCAGGCGATAACGGTCGGGATCGATGCGGAAGAGGATCGTGTGCGGATCCACCCGCATCCCCTCCTGGAAGCGGACGTCGGTCACCTTGCCCTCGACCTCGGCCGTGACCTGGACGACCTCCTCCGCCTCCAGGCTGCCCACGGCCTGGATCCGGTAGGTCACGTCACGCGCGCGCACGGCGTCGACCTTCACGGTCAGGGTGCGCGCGCGGCCGCCGGGCCCGGCACCCTGCGTGGACTTGGTGCAGGCCGCGCCGGCGGACGCGACGACGAGTGTCCCGATCAGCACTGCGAGGTGATGTCTCACGGGAATCGCCAACCCTCTATAAGGATGTGTTCAGCGGCCTGGTAGCCCACTATTGTGAAGCCCCCCGCGACCCTTTCCAAGTCACACATCTCCAATGCCTGCAAAACTTTGTCAGGCATGGCGTAAGCGGGATCTACGACGGCCTCTTCCCGAGTCGCCTAGAATCGGGGCATGGTGATGCACGACCCACGCGTACCCGAGACCCTCGAGGGGTGGAGCCTCCTGCACCAGATGTTCCGGGTGCGCTGGGAGGCCTGGCGCGCCTTGCCCGACGCGGAGCGGCGCCAGCGGGCCGCCTCCACGGTGGACGCCCTCTCTTCCATGCCTCACGGCGAGGACGGGGCCACGGCCCTCACGACCCTGCTCGGACACAAGGGCGACCTGATGTTGATCCACTTCCGCCGCGACTTCGACGCCCTCCAGGCCGCGCAGCTGGCCGTGTCCCGGCTGCCCATCGCCGCCTACCTGGAGCCGACCACGTCGTACATCTCCATCGTCGAGCTGGGCATGTACGAGATGACGGCGCAGATCCACGGCCGGCTGAAGGAGAAGGGCCTCGCCGGGGGCTCGCCGGAATTCGAGAAGGCCTTCGACGCGGAGATGGACGACCAGCGGAAGCGCGTGGTCGGCCGCCTCTTCCAGGAAGTTCCCGCGCGCCGGCACGTCTGCTTCTATCCCATGAACAAGCGCCGCGGCGAGCAGAAGAACTGGTACGCGGTGCCGGTCGAGGAGCGGGCGCGCATGATGCGGGACCACGGCGTCATCGGCCGGCACTACGCGGGCGCCGTCACCCAGATCATCTCGGGCTCGATCGGCTATGACGACTGGGAGTGGGGCGTCGACCTCTTCGCGGACGATCCCCTCGTGTTCAAGAAGCTCATCTACGAGATGCGCTTCGACGAGGCCAGCGCCTGGTACGCGGAGTTCGGGGCCTTCTATGTCGGCCTCCAGTTCCGGGCCGACCAGCTCCCGCGCCTGCTCGAGGGCGAGGTGCCGCAGCTCAAGGGCTGATCATCGAAACGCTACGGAAGGGGTGATCACGGCGGGCCGAACCCGCGCCGGCGGAGCTATACTCGAAGCGCAGGGAGGCGCGTCCGATGAGCCCCATCCTCAAGGCCCATTTCACCGACTACGCGGCCTTTCACGGCACTCCGGGCAACAAGGCCTGCCACTACGTCGGCATCCCGCTCATCGTGCTCAGCCTGTTCGCGATGCTGAGCGCGGTGCCGCTCTTCACCGTGGGCGGCTTCACGGTGACGCTGGCCGTCGTGCTCCTGCTCGGCGCGACCGCGTATTACCTGACCCTGGATCCGGTGCTCGCCGTGCTGATGTTCGCGATCTCGGCCGCGAGCATCGCCGTCGGACGGCACATCCCGGTCGTCTGGGCGCTGGCGCTGTTCGTGGTGGGCTGGATCTTCCAGTTCGTCGGCCATTACGTCTACGAGAAGCGCTCGCCCGCCTTCTACCGCAACCTGGCTCACCTGCTGGTGGGGCCGCTCTGGATCCTGGCCAAGGCCCTGCGCCGCGCCTGAATCTCCCTCTCCCTCGCCAGGAATCTCCCGCATGAAAAGGCATTTGCCCCACCGCTGCGCCGCCCGCTTCGCGGGCGCCGCGCTCCTGGTCGGCCTGCTTGCTGCCTGCGGTGGCAGCGACAGCATGAGCACGCCCACTCCGGCCGCGAGCGCTTCCACCTCTCCCGTCGGATGCTCGGCCACGCCGATCGGCGGCCAGCCGACCTTGACCACGACGCTCGTCGTCCGCGGAATCCCGGCCCCCCTCGACTTCCAGGTGCCCCCTGGAGAACGGACGCGCGCCTTCGTCGTCGAGCAGGGAGGCCGGATCCGCATCGTGCGCGCCGGGACGCTGGTGGAGACGCCGTTCCTCGACATCAGCTCGAAGATCCGCGCCGGCGGCGAGCAGGGCCTGCTCGGGCTCGCCTTCCATCCGCAATACGCGAGCAACGGCCGCTTCTACGTCAACTACACCGACCGCAGCGGCGACACCCACATCTCGGAGTTCCGCGCCTCGCCGCCCGCCGCGGACGCCGTGGACCCCGCCACGGAGCGGGAGATCCTCTTCGTGCGCCAGCCGTTCGCGAACCACAATGGAGGTGGCCTCGCGTTCGGCAACGACGGCTTCCTCTACGCGAGCCTCGGCGACGGCGGCTCCGGCGGCGATCCGCAGGGCAATGGGCAGAACCTGTCCACACCGCTCGGCAAGCTGCTGCGCATGGACGTCGACCGCGGCAGCCCGTTCGCCGTGCCGAGCGACAACCCGTTTGTCGCGCGCGCGGGCGCATTCCCGGCGATCTGGGCGTATGGGTTGCGCAATCCCTGGCGGTTCGCGTTCGACCGCGAGACGGGCGACCTCTACGTCGCCGACGTCGGCCAGAACGCGGTGGAAGAGGTCGATTTCGCGCCCGCCCCCCGCCGGGGCGGCGAGAACTACGGCTGGAACACCATGGAGGGGAGCCGGTGCTTCTCCCCGCCCAGCGGTTGCGCGACGAGCGGCCTCACCCTGCCCGTCCTCGAATACACGCACAGCGACGGCTGCTCGATCACGGGCGGCGTGGTCTACCGCGGCTGCCGCCTCCCGGGCTACGCGGGGATGTACTTCTACGCCGACTACTGCTCCCGCTTCATCCGCTCCTTCCGCATGCAAGGCGGCCAGGCCGTCGACCGGCGTGACTGGACCGCCGCCTTGGGCCGCGGCATCAACGCTCCGACCGCGTTCGGCCGGGACGACGAAGGCGAGGTCTACATCGTCGACCAGGACGGCGAGGTCTACAAGGTCGTACCCGCCTCGTAAGTCGCTGAAGTGACGCCGCTCGCGTGGGCCGCCCCTGCGACAATTTGACGCAGGACGGATCGCCCTCCTCGCGTGCGACACTCCGCCCTGACGGCCCACCACCTCGCGGTCGGTGCCCCGGGAACTTCAATGCGACCTCTCTCCACCACGCTGCTGACGCTGGGCTTTGCCGTCCTCTCCTTGTCCGCGAGCACGCAGGAGTCGATCAACTACGCGAGCCTGGCCGGCCGGGTGACGGATCCCCAGGGGGCGTCGATCGCGGGCGCACAGGTCACCGCCCGGCATACCGGCACCAACGTCAAGGCCAGCGCCGTCACGGAGCAGGATGGCCGCTTCCGCTTCCCCTTCCTCAAGGTGGGCGCGTACGACGTCGACGTACGGGCCCCGGGCTTCAAGGCCTTTTCCCGCCCCCTGACCCTGAATGTCGGGGCCGCCTTCCAGCTCCCGATCGCGTTGGAGGTCGGAGGCCTGGAAGAGCGGGTCACCGTCAGCGGCGAGTCCGCCACCGTCGAGACCGCGCGCAGCCAGATCGCGGGGACCATCTCGTCGACCGAGGTGGCCGGCCTGCCCATGAACGGCCGCAACTTCCTGGATCTCGCCCTTCTCGTGCCCGGGGTTTCTCCCACCAATACGGCGAGCACGCAGCTCTTCGCCGAGACCTCGGCCGTTCCGGGACAAGGCCTGTCCGTGGCCAGCCAGCGCAACTTCTCCAACAGCTTCATCGTCGACGGCGTCTCCGCGAACGACGACGCCGCCGGCCTGAGCGGCATCCCCCTGGCCGTGGAAGCGGTGGATCAGTTCCAGGTCGTGACCTCCAGCGGGCAGGCCGAGCTGGGCCGCGCGCTGGGCGGTTACGTGAACGTCGTGACGCGCAGCGGGACCAACGCCCTGCACGGGAGCGCGTACGAGTTCCTGCGCGACGACGCCTTCAATGCCGCGAACCCCCTGCTCGGCCGCACGCTCCCGATGCGCCAGCACCAATACGGCCTGAGCGTCGGGGGACCGATCGTGCGCGACCGCACGTTCTTCTTCGCCAACGTCGAGCAGCGCGACCTCTCCCAATCCGGGCTCACGACGATCTCCGACGCGAGCGTGGCGACGATCAACGCGCGCCTGGCCGCCACCGGCTATCCGGGCTCGCCGGTCGCGACCGGCGTCTACCCCAGTCCCGTGCACAGCACGCTCGGCCTGGCCAAGCTGGACCACCAGGCGGGCTCTCACCAGATGAGCTTCCGCTACAACCTCTACCTGGTCAGCGCGGACAACTCCCGGGGGGCGGGAGGCCTCGGCGCGCCCAGCGGCTCCGCCGGCCTCGACAACTCCGATCACGCGGTGGCCTTCAGCGACACCTGGGCCCTCTCGTCGCGCACGGTCAACGAGACGCGCGTGCAGTTCACCCGCGGCGACCTCCAGGCTCTTCCCACCGACCCCATCGGTCCCGCCGTCAACATCCCGGGCGTGGCCTCGTTCGGGACCCTGTCCGGAAGTCCGTGGCGAAGGGTCAACAAGCTCTTCGAGCTCGTGGACACGGTGTCGCACCAGGCGGGGTCCCATGCCCTGCGCGCGGGCGCGGACTTCCTCTACAACGACGACACCATCACCTACCCGCGGTCGGTGCGGGGCGCGTACACGTTCTCATCCCTCGCCAACTTCCTGGCCGGCACCTACAACAACGCGGGGTTCACGCAGACGTTCGGCGATCCCCGCGTGGCGCAGACGAACCCGAACCTCGGGCTCTTCGGGCAGGACGAATGGCATGCCGGATCGCGGCTCACCGTGAACGCGGGCCTGCGCTACGACTTGCAGCTGCTGGACACCATCGCGACCGACACCGACAACGTCTCCCCGCGCATCGGATTCGCCTGGACGCCGTGGGCGTCGCGCCGGACGGTGATCCGCGGCGGAGCCGGGCTCTTCTACGATCGCGTCCCTTTGCGCGCTCTCGCCAATGCCATCCTCTCCGCGGGCAACACCACCGACCTCTCGCGTCTGCAGCAGGTCAACGTGAGCCTGTCGCCGAACCAGGCGGCGGCGCCGCGCTTCCCGAACGTCCTGCCCGGTCCGGTCCCCCTGGTCACGCTGGTCAACCTGACCACGATGGACCCGCACATGCAGAACGCGCATTCCACGCAGGCCAGCGTCGAGATCGAGCACCAGATCGGGCCTTCGACCACGGTCAGCGCGGGATATCAATACGTACGCGGCGACGACCTCATCATCTCGATCAACCAGAACGTCCCCTCGTGCGTCCCCGCGGGGACGAACAACGGATGCCGGCCCGTCTCCGCCTACGCCAACAACAGCCAGTACTCGCCGCGCGCCCGCTCCACCTATCACGGGATGCACGTATCCCTGCTCCAGCGGCCCGCGCGCTGGGGCTACTACCGGATCAGCTACTCGCTCTCGAAGGCCATGGACGACGTCGGAGAGTTCTTCTTCAGCTCGCCGATCGATCCCTTCGACCTCTCGAAGGATTGGGGACGCTCGGACGACGACCAGCGTCACCGCGTGGTCATCAACGCCGCGATCCACACGCCCTTCGAGGCGGGGACGACGGCCTGGAGCAAGATCACCCACGGCTTCCAGCTGGGGGGGACGCTCCAGTACTACTCGGCCCTGCCCTTGAACATCACCTCCGGCGTCACCACGATCCAGGGTACGGCGGGACGGCCGATCGTCGACGGCGCGTTCGTTCCGCGCAACACGGGCCAGGGACCGGACTTCTTCACCGTCAACCTGCGCCTCAGCCGCGAGTTCCCGATCCGGGGCCGGGCCCGGGTGGAAGCGCTGGCCGAAATCTTCAACCTCACCAACCGCGAGAACGTCGTCGCCCTGAACGGCAACTTCGGAGCGGGCACCTATCCGACGAACCCCTCGCCGACGTTCCGGCAGATCACCGCGGTCGGGGACCCGCGCTCCGCGCAGTTCGGTCTGCGCTTCACGTTCTGAGAGCCGAGCGCGCCGTGGAACGCTCTCGAGGGATTTGGGTGGCCGCTTTTGGCGCCGTGCTCATGCTCGGAGGCGCGTCCGCCGCCCGTCCCGTGCCCGACCCCGTGGCCGACCCGATCCGCTTCGTCGTCGAGGGAGCGACGAACACCGGCGTCTCCCTGGCCGCGTCGGGCCGGAACGTGGTGGTCACGTGGGCGGCCAGCGCCCCCGGATCGACGGACGTGTACGCCGCCGTCAGCCGGGACGACGGGCAGACCTTCGGGAGCGCCACGCGCGTGAACGACCTCGCCGGCGATGCGCGCGTTTCGGGTGAGCAGGCGCCCCGCGCCAGCGTGGGGTCCGGCGTCGCTGTCGTGTGGTGCTCGAAGGCGGGAACGTCGGCCCGTATTCGCGCCGCGCGCTCGGGGCCGGGAGCGATGAATTTTGCGCGGGCCATCACCGTTCACCCCGAGGACCTGCCCGGCGCGCGCGGATGGGCCTCGCTGGCTCGCGATCCGGAAGGCAACGCCCACGTGGTCTGGCTGGACGGGCGGGCGGCGGACCGCGGCGCCGCCACTCGGTCGATGCGGCAGGACATCTTCCACGCGGTCTGGCGGAAGGACGGGAGCCACGAGGAGACGACGGTCGCGACCGACGTGTGCTTCTGCTGCAAGACGGCGGTGGCCGTCGGCCCGGAGGGAGCCGTCTACGTGGCCTGGCGCCACGTCTATCCCACCAATCTGCGCGACATCGCCGTGGCCCGCTCCACGGACGGCGGGAAGACGTTCTCGGCGCCGGTGCGCGTCAGCGCGGACGGATGGCAGATCGCGGGCTGTCCCGACGACGGCCCCGCCCTGGCCGTCGACGAAACGGGCGTCCTGCACGTCGCATGGCCGACCATGGTCGGCGGCGCCGATCGCGCGGTGAAGGGGATCTTCTACAGCTATTCCACCGACGGCGGGCGGACCTTCGCCCCGCGGCGGCGCATCGACGAAGAGGGCACGGGCGCCGCCCATCCGCAGATCGCGGCCGGGTCCGGCCGTGTGGCCATCGTCTGGGACGAGGCGGGGGCGACGCGCCGGGCCTGCCTGCGCGAGGTCTCGACGGATGCGAAGAGGCCGGGCTGGACGCCCGTCCTCGGCGCGATCCGGGTCCTGAGCGCCGGGCCGGCGGTCTATCCCGCCCTCGCGGCCACGACTTCGTCCCTGGTGGCGGCGTGGACGGAAACGGCGGCCGCGGGCTCGGAGATACGGGTGAGGCGCCTGCCCCGCCCTTGACGCGCCGCGACCCATGAGGCGTGGAATACTGCGTCCATGAGCGTCGCCGAAGGCGGAGTGCCTCCGGCCGAGCCCGTCGATCACCGGGCGCACATCAGCCTGGACTGGCTCGTCCGCCTGCGCTGGGGGGCCGTGGTCGGACAGGCGGCGACGATCGGGGCGGCCGAGGTGATGTTCGGCCACCTGCCTCTGGCCCGGCTCGTCTCCTACGTGGGCGCGCTGGCCGCCACGAACCTCGTCCTCGCCGTCGTCAAGAACCGCACGTCCGCGCCGCGCCTCCTCTGCGGTGCGGTGCTCACGCTGGACACGCTGCTCCTGTCCGGACTCCTGCACACGGTGGGTGGGGCGTACAACCCGTTCAGCATCCTCTACCTCGTCCACATCACCCTGGCCGCCGTGGTGCTCGGCCGGCGCTGGACCTGGTTCCTGGCCGCGCTTTCCGTGGCCTGTTACGGGCTGCTCTTCGCGGCCAACCCGCCCGCCGCCGCCCACGCCGCCACGGACATGCGCATCCACCTCCAGGGCATGTGGGTCGCCTTCGTCGTCGCGACCGCGCTCACCGCGTATTTCGTCGTACAGCTCTCCTCCGCCATCGAGCGACGCGACGCCGAGATCGCGGAGATGCGGGCCAGCGTCGCCCGTCACGAGAGGCTGGCCTCCGTCACGACCATGGCCGCGGGCGCCGCGCACGAGCTGGGCACGCCCCTGGCCACGATCGCGGTCGTGAGCCAGGAGCTGGAACGCACGGTCGCCTCCTTGTCCATTGCCGAGCGGGCACAGCTGGCCGAAGACGTGGCGCTCATCCGGACGGAGCTGGCGCGGTGCCGCTCCATCCTGAACCGGCTCTCCGCGGAGGCCGGGCAGCCGCGCGGCGAAGCGCCCGTGGAGCTGCGTGTCGACGACGTCGTGGCCGACGTCCTGGAAGGCGTGCCCGCCGCGCAGCGTTCGCGGATCCGGGTCTCCACCGAGCTCAGCGGCGCCGCCCTGCGCCTGCCCCGCGCCGCGCTCCTCCAGGTCACCCAGAACCTCGTGCAGAACGCGCTGGAGGCCGGTGACGGCGGCGTCGATTTCCGTTTCGCGGTCTCCGCGGCCGGCGTCCAGATCGTGGTCAGCGATCGCGGGGTCGGCATGAGCCGCGACGTGCTCAAGCGCGTCGGGGAGCCCTTCTTCTCCACCAAGCCGCCGGGCACCGGCCTCGGCCTCGGCGTCTTCATCGCCCGCACCCTGAGCGAGCAGATGGGCGGCCGCTTCCGGCTGGAGTCCGAGCCGGGCCGCGGCACCACCGCCATCGTCGAGATCGAGTCCGGAGCCGCGTCGTCTCGGGTGGGAAATGCCGTCTGAGACCACGGTCGCCCGCAGCCTCCTCATCGTCGAGGACGACGACGTCCTGCGCCCGCGGCTGGCGCGCGCCTTCCGCGAGCGCGGGTTCGAGGTGCGGGAGGCGCCGGACGTGGACACGGCGCTCGAATCCGCGCGCAGCGATCCTCCGGAGTACGCGCTCGTCGATCTCCGCCTGGGCACGCGCTCCGGCCTCGAGGTCGTGCGCGGACTCGCCGAGCTGGACCCGTCCACCGCCATCGTCGTGCTCACCGGCTACGGCAGCATCGCGACCGCGCTGGAAGCCGTGCGCCTCGGCGCGACGCACTACCTCACGAAGCCCGCGGACGTCGACGACGTGCTGGCCGCGTTCGCGCGGGGGGCGGGCGGGGCCTCCGGCGCGCCCGATTCCACCCATGCCGGTGAAACCGCGGCCGGCACCGACTCCACGCCGACGCTGGCGCGGGTCGAATGGGAGCACATCAACCGCGTGCTCTCGGACTGCGGCGGCAACGTGTCCCAGGCCGCCCGGATCCTCGGCATCCACCGCCGGTCCCTGCAACGCAAGCTCTCGAAGTACCCGACCCCGCGTTGACCGGCGCGACGTGGGAGCGTAGGTTGGTCGGGAGCATGCGCGCGCGCCTCCTCTGCCTGGTCGTCGTCCTCGGCGCGACGTCTCTCGTCCCAACGGCGTCGTGGGCCTGCGATTCCACGGGATGCCTCCTCCTCACGCGCGGTCAGAACGGCGTGATGGCGAAGGGCACATGGCGGTTCGACCTTTCCTTTCGGAACACGGACCAATCGGACCCCCGCCGCGGCGGCGATCCCGCCACCCTCGTCCTGCGGCCCAAGATCTACTTCGAGCAGGAGCGGGTGATCCCCGCGTACCACCTCGACCGCGACGGCCGCGAGCGCTTCCTCCAGGCCGACGTGGCGTACGGCCTGTTCGACCGCACCACGGTGTTCCTGTCGCTGCCGGCGGCGACGCAGCGCGCCCAGGACGTCGTCCATGGCGCGGTCAACACGGCCTACGACATCTGGGGCGTCGGGGACGGAGTGATCGGCCTGCGCCAGTCGCTCGCCGCTCGCGGCGCGCTGGTCGGAGGCCTGGCCCTCAAGGCACCCCTGGCCCAGCACACGCTGATCGACGAATACGACCAGACGATCCTCGAGCCGACCCTGCAGCCGGGCAGCGGGGCCTGGAGCTTCGTCCCGTCCCTGCAGTACTCCTTCACCGGCCTCGTTCCCGACATCTCCTGGACGACGTCGGCGTCGTACGAGATCACCACCACCAACGATCACGACTACCGCTTCGGCAACGAGGCGATCGCGACCCTGGGCGCGAGCCGGCCCCTGGTCGGGGCCCTCAGCGGATCGCTGCAAGCCAAGGTGTTCCACAAGGACCGCAGCACGTATCGCGGGGCGGGCGTGGCCTCTACGGGTACGACGGTCGTGTACCTGACGCCGGGCGTGCGGGTGCGCGGCCCGGCCGGCGTGGGCCTGTACACGTTCTTCCAGGCGCCGGTGTACCGGTACGTGAACGAGGCGCAGCTCGCGCCCAGCTACGGGTGGCTGGTCGGGCTGACGCGGTCGTTCTAGCGGCGTTGCCTCATTTCGCCTTCGGCGCACCCGGACACATGTCCGGCGAGATCTCCCTCACCATGCGCACGTAGAGGGCGAGGCGCAAGAGCCCGATGCGCGCGCGGCGCGTGTCGACGTGCGCTTCGTCCTCGATGGGCCCCTCGTGCAGCAGCGGGTCCTGCGCGTCGCATTCGAGGTTCTGGCCGTACCGCTGCTCTCGGCCCGCTTCGCGCGCGGCACGGTCGTAGACCATCGCGTAGTCGGCTGCATCCGCCTGTCCGGCCGCGACGTTGGCCTCGAGCTTCGGAAGGACGCGCCGCCGCAATTCGGGCGACTGGTGCTGGACCATCGCGACGAACATGGACGCCGCCTCGATGCCCACCATGTCGTAAGTGGGAACCCCGTGGCTCTCGAAGATGGCCTCCAGCGGTCTCGCGTTCTCGCGATCCATCCGCGTCATCCTCTCGATGTCAAAGCCCGTCGCCTGACGCACCGCCTGATCGCCGGTGTAAAGGCGCCGGATCTCATCGCGGAGAGCGGGATCGGCGGGCGGGTGCAGCCGCGCCCGATCCTTGACCCTCTCTTGCCGAGCGCGTGCTTCGCAATAGAGGACGGCATCGGGGGGCACCGCACGTCGCGCCCGTGCACGCTTCGCCTCGGCGAGGACCCGGGCCTGGAACTCTTCGGGGCCCGGAGAGCAAGTGAGGACGACGAACTGGTAAGCCGCTTCGTCGCCGACTTCGGCCACCGTGAGAAGGCCTCGCTTCAGGAAGAGCTGCCGGGCCTCGTCGATCGCCGCCGCCGTCTGACCCTCATCGCCGCTCCCGTAGACGGTATGGAGGAGCTGGGGAATCCGTTCGGCCAGAGCGGGGTCCTTCGGGCCGGGCTGCAGGGCGACGAAGGCCGCGAGCAGCTGAGGAAGAGGCATGACGGACCTCCTATCCGTCCCGGGACGGATAGGTCACGGAAGCACCCGCCTAATGCGTGACCACCACTCCCTGGAACGCCGTATCCGCCGGCCGCTGCGCCTCGCGGAAGTAGCAGGCCGCGAACCGGGGCAGCGGCTCCGTCGTCTTGCGCTCACCCGGCTGCAGCACGATCGTGAGGGCCGCGCACCCCGCCTGATCGCTGCGCGCCGTGTCCACGACCACGTTCCGCACCGCCGAGTCCTCGTTCACGAACGTCGCCTGCACGCCGTCGAAGAGATGGAGGGTGGAAGGCTTGACCGCGGCCGAGGTGAGGCGCACGGGAATGTCCGCCCCGTAGTCGTCGGTGTTGGTCACCGCGGAGGAGCTGCGCGTGATCGTACTGCTTCCGCAAGCGCTGAGCACGAGCGCGGCCGCGGCGATGATCCCCGCCGCCCGGATCCGGATGCGCCGCGTGCCCATGACCTCGATCGAGTATACGCGCGCGTCTTTCAGGGCGTCCCGTGAGCGCCGTGCGCGCCGTGCGGCCGCCCCCAACGCAGCCGCGCGAAGACGTGCGTGGACACCGGATGCGCACCGTAGGCTTCGTGCAGGCTCGACGGCACGTCGTACAGGGTGACGTCGGCGCCCAGCCCGAGGTCGAGGCTTCCCACCAGCCGCAGGCTGCGCACGTAGCCGACGGTGAGCGCACCCACGGGCACCAGCTCCTCCGCTTCCGCCACGTCGTCCGCATGCAGGTGCTTCTCCGCCAGCAGCTCCCGGTCCTTCTCGACGCGCTCCGCGCGGGCGAAGACGTGGTCGTGACGAGTGGCCTGCCAGGCCCCTTCGGCCAGGAACGCATCCGACGTGCCATGGTCCTCGTCGTTGCGTCCCCAGGCCAGGGAGAGGGCCAGCGGCCGATCGCCTTCGTCTCCGTAGTGGAGCGAGGCCGTCGTGCGCCGCAGGTCGCCGGGGACGAGCTCCTCCGCGTCCGCGACGAACCCGTGCGAGACCTGGGCCGACCATCCGTGCCCCAGGCGCAGCTTGAGCCGAGCGGACACCGAGTCCAGTGAGCCGAAATCGAGGTCCCAGCGATGTTCGTCCGGCTCGCGGCCGTGGAAGGCCGAGGCCTCCAGCGCGACGCGGCCCTGCCCCCATCCCGCCGTGATCACGTTGCTCGTGATGTGCGTGGAGTCGAGCCAGTGATGCCCGAGAGGCGCGGTCGGATTCTCGCCCGCGGACGCGCGATGCATGAACGCGACCGGCCCCAGGGCCGGCTCTCCCACCGGCGCGAGCTGCAGCCAGACCGCGCCCGCGCCGACGGGATGGCGGTAGGTCGCGGACAGGTTCATGAAAAAGTCGTGCGGATGCTGGTGATCCACCAGCGGCTGGCCGTTGAACGCCTCCCCCGTCTGGAACAGCTCGAGCGTGCCCCCCTCGGGAAACGTCGCTGGCTCCAGCGAGTTCATCATCATGAAGGTGAGGCGCCCACCCGCGAGGTCGCGCTGGAGCATGAGCATGTTCCAGTTGCTGGATTCGATCGCCTCGTCGCCGGAGGGTCCGCCCTGGTCGTTGAACTGGAGCCGCGCGATGCCCATGACCATGAACGACCACGAGGGCATGGCCATGCCCGCCATGGGGTCGTGTGCGGTCATGCCCGTCATCCGGCTCATGTCGGACTCGAAGAGGGTTGGACGCTCCTGGTGCTGGGCGAAACACGGCGCGGCCCAGGCCATCGCGGCCAGGGTCACGCCGGCGAGGGTCGTCCGGCGCATCCTCACAGGGCCCTGGGCACGCCGAGATCGCGGCCCGCCCGCGCATAGAGCGCGATACCGGCCGCCTGCACGACGTGAAAGAGGTCGTTGTGGTTGAAGGCGCGGCCCTGGCCGTAGCGGCCGAGCTGGATGACCGCCCCCAGCGTGGACGCGGCCACCCCGGCGACCAGCCAGGCCGCGCCGCGCTGGCTGCGCAGGCAGAGGGCGGCGGCCAGGCCGAGGAGGCCGGCGAGCGTGATCGCGAAGTCGTAGAGGACGTAGCGGAACTGGGCGAGCACGATCAGCGCCGCCGCCACCGCGAGCAGCCGGACGACCAGCGCGGCGAGCACCGCGCGCCGCGCGCGCGGCGGTACGGCCGCCAGAGTCGCGCCGTACAGGATGCAGAAGTTCGCCACCCCGACCGTCACGTACGTGAGCCGCCAGACGAGGCCGTGGGTCTGCTTGTCCAGAACGGGCGCGTAGCCGTGGGACGTGCCGCCCAGCACGGCGGCCACCCCCGTGGCCACGAAGGCCGCCGCCCACCAGCGGCCGGCCGCGCCCGCGGCCGTCTTCCAGAGCCACATGGCGGCGGCGAAGCCGGTGGCGGCGAGGAGGTAGTCCGTCGCCATGGTGACGACTTCGCCCGTCGGCATCTTCCCGCGGTCAGGGCTCGAGGATCAGGCGGGGCGCCGCCGGCGCCGACGACGCGGGCGCTCCGACGACGCGTCGCGCCGTGTCGAGGAACGCGGTGCGGCCGCCGTCCTCGCGGTGCGTGTCGGCCAGCGCTCCTTCCAGGGCGGCGAGCACGGCCGAAAGATCGCCGTCGGCGGGCGCGACGGGCTGGTCTTCTTCGTTGCGCGCCTCGAAGAGTCCGCGCAGCTCGAGTAGCAGGCCCTGGGCGCGCAGGTCCTCCGCCTGGTGGTCGTACAGGATGCCGCGCTGGCGCGTGTCCACCGTCTTGCGCAGCGCGACTACCGCGGCCGCGAGCAGCGCGTCGTCCAGGTCGCGGCGCCGCGACCGCATCGCTCCCAATCCCACGAGGGCGAGGAAGAAGAGATCGGCCTGCTCGCGCGACAGGCGCTGGAGATGCGGACCGAGGCGGCGCGCGTCGCGCCGGCGCTCCGTCTCCCGGCCCTCCCAGCCCGCGTCGTGCGCGCCGTCGAGCCACACGCAATCCGATGGGCACGCGATCTCGACGCGCCGCTTGGATCCGCAGCACGCGGAGCAGATGGCCGCGCCCTTGGCCGGGCAGGCGCGGCGCCCCTTGCGCTGGGCGCAGAGCGGACAGGTGGCGCTCACGCCCGCGTCACGCGAGGCGGACCATGTTCTTGAGCTCGGCCAGGACCTCGTCCGCGGAAGCGAAGCGCAGCTCGACGCGCGGATGGAGGGCGCGGATCAGGAGCTTGTCCAGCGCCTCCGGCACCCCGTTGCTGTACGTGCTGGGCAGGGGCATGGCCGCGCCCTGGGCCTGCGTCTTGGGATGCACGCCGGTGAGGACGTGGTAGAGCACGGCGGACATCGCGTAGAGGTCCCCCGCGACGTCGAGCAGGTTCTCCGGCGCGCGATAGTCCACGTCGGAAGGCACGTTGTGCGCGAGCCGGCCCAGCCCCATGTCCGCGACCTTGAGCACTCCGCTGGCGACCATGATGTTCGAGGGCTGGATGCTGCCGTGAACGAGGCCCTTGCCGTGGATGAACGAGAGGTACTGGGCCACGACGCGGCCGAGGCCGTGCGCCTGCTGGACGCTCATCTTGTGCCCGCTCTTGAGGGCGTCGCCGAGATGCCGGCCCTGCACGAACTCGGTGACGATGCAGCGATTCCCCTCGTGCTCCACGAAGCCGAGCAGCTTCACGCCGTTCGGGTGGGAGAGGGCGGCCGCGGCCTTGAGGTCCGCGGCCAGCGCGCTGAGCACGCCGTTGCCCGCGAGCACGGCCGCGGGCAGCACGCGCATGGCGACGTTGCGCCCGTCGAGGAGATCCTCCGCGCGGAAGATCGCGCCCAGGCGGCCGCGTCCCACTTCCTCGTGGGGGACGAAGCGCGGCTTGGTCGACTTGCCGGCGGCGGGGATCGTGGTGGACACGGCGGGCGGAGCGCCGGGCGCGGCGGCGGCGCGCGCGGGAGCCGCGGCCGGCGGTGACGCCGGCGCGGGAGCGGGCGGCCGCGGCCCCGCGATCGCGGGCCGCGGCATCGCGGGCGCGGCCGCCGGCGGCGGAGGCGGCGGGGCGATGGGCCGCGGCACGAACCCGATCGGCTTCCCCGCCTCCAGCGCCGCCGTGCGCTCCTCGACGTCCTTGAACCCGATGTGCTCGGCCTGGATCTTCTTGTAGACGGTCAGGGCTTCCGCGGGCTGGTCCTTCTCCTGGGCGATGGCCAGCCAGTAGTAGAGGTCGAGGTTCGCGACGGAGACGGGCTGGCCGGCGATCGCCCGCTGCAGGCGGTCGATGGCCAGCGGCGTCCGTCCCGACTCCAGGAAGAGGCGGGCCAGGATCTCGGTCGCTCTGCTGAAGTTCTCGTCGCTCGCGGGCACGCGTTGCAGGAGCGAGATCGCGCGGTCGCGATCGCCCGCGGCCGCCGCCGCCTCGCCGCTCTTGAAGGTGAGGCCGGCCTTCTCGAAGAGCGGGATGGCGCGCGCCGCCAGCCCGGCCTCCTCGTAGAGCTTGGCCGCCGTCTCGGGGTCGTTCGCGCGCTCGTAGCACTGCGCGGCGAGGTCCTTGTGGCCGGCGCGGATGTAGACGCCGCCCGCCGCCGCCCAGCTCTCGGCCGCCTCGTACGCCCCCGCCGCGTCCGCGAGCATCCCCACCTGCTCGAACAGTTCGGCCGAGCGCTGGTAGTCCTGGCCCTCGAGGAAGTGCCGGGCCGCCTCCGGGGTCTTCCCGGCCTTGAGCGCGACCTCCCCGCGGAGGTTCGCCGCCTTCACGCGGTCGCCGCCCTTCTCGTAGGCGTCCGCGGCCAGCCCGTTGTCCTCCGCGCGCAGGTACAGCTCGGCCGCTTTCGCGTATTGCCCCTGGCGCATGCAGACGTCGGCCGCTTCCTTGAAATAGCTGCCGCGCGAGTAGATCTGCAGGGCCTTGCCGAGCTGGCCCGCGCGCTCGTAGAGCTTGCCCGCCTGCAGCGCAGTCTTCTGGTCGGCGGACGGCGCGGTCGAGGAGTATTGGGTGCTGAAGGAGACGTTCTCCATGAAGTGCTTCTCGTAGCACTCCGCGGCCTTTCCCCACTCCTCCTTCTTCTGGTACGCCTCCGCCGCGCGCAGCGGATAGCCGCCCTTGTTGTAGAGCTCGGCCGCCTTGTCCCACTGCTCGGCCACGCCGAAGAGGCGGGCCGCCTCCAGGGAGTTGCCCTTCTCCAGGAAGAGCTGCGCCGCCTTGGCCGGCTTCTTGGCCGCGATGTAGACGTTGGCCGCCTTCTTGTAATCGCCGGACTGCAGGTAGTAGTCGGCGGCCTTGTCCAGCTTGCCCAGCTTCTCGAGAGTGGCGGCGGCGGCGAAGAACTCCTGGCCCTCGAGGTACGCGTCCGCGGCTTCGGGCAGGCGGCCGGCGTCCTCGAGCAGCTTGCCCGCGGCCAGGTAATGACCCGACTTCTTGTACGAAGCGATCTGGCGGTTGGCCTTGGCTTCGCGGTAGCCCGCCCCCAGTACCTTTCCGAGGACGTCGTCCATGCTTCCGCCGCCCCGCCCCGCGCTGGGAAGCCGCACGCGCGATGCGATCTGCTGATAGGCGACAAAAATAGCGAGGACGATGAGGATCTGAGGCAGGTACGGAATGGAAAAGATGAAATCCATCTTCAGCCCGGCCTCGGGAGCGTCGGGTAGAAGATTATAGACCGCTCCGTGAGGTATCCTCGTCATTGCCCTTCATGGCCAGCCCTCTTCCCTCGGACGAGCCGGAGCGCGGCGGCCTCGTCCGGGGCCTCGGCCTCCTCGAAGCCACCACCCTCATCGTCGGGAGCGTGATCGGCTCGGGGATCTTCGTCGCCCCCTCGATCATGGCCGGCTACATCCAGACTCCGGGTCTGCTGATGGGCCTGTGGGTGGTCGGCGGGATCCTGACCTTGTTCGGGGCCCTGGCCTACGGAGAGATGGCGGCGGCCCTGCCCCGCGCGGGCGGGCAATACGTGTTCCTGAAGGAGGCCTTCAGCCCGCTCTGGGGCTTCCTCTACGGCTGGACGTTCCTCCTCGCGATCA
>Ga0111539_10000114_pt1 | contig 88757 bp, 82 predicted proteins | sample RhiMethybrSRZTD1_FD_79667 | JGI IMG/M metagenome (GOLD analysis project Ga0111539, IMG submission 79667) | Populus rhizosphere microbial communities from Tennessee, USA - Rhizosphere MetaG P. TD hybrid SRZTD1 (version 2) (version 2) | ecosystem: Host-associated > Plants > Roots > Rhizosphere >...
CGAACATCATTGGCGGCTCAATGATATCGACGCCGATCGGCATTTTGGCGACGCCTGCCGACTTGAGAATTGAGGCCATTTCCTCGGCGTGACGCTTCATCAGGCCGAAAGCTGGATCGACGGTGCCGCGCAAGCCGACGAGGCCGGCTTTGCAGTTCTCCGGCTTGAGCCAGGGGGAATAGAGCTTGTGGTGGACCGCGGCCGAGCCGAAATCCCACAGAATAGGATCGCCGCCACGCGTGAGGAGGACCCAGCGCGAGAGCTTGTCGCGCGCCCATTCACCGATCTTGGTCGAAGTGACGTAGCGGATGTTGTTATCGTCAAATAGCAATAGTGCACCGAGGTCGGAGGCTTCGAGCGCGGCCTGCGCGCGGCCGAGACGGTAACGGTGCATACGGCGATAATCGACGCGCTCTTCAAAATCGACGCCCATGGTGCCGAGCACAGGCAAGTGCCGGCCCCAGTTGTAGCGCGGGTTGATGTCCTCGGCGGTGATCTTCACCGGCTCGCGCGTTCTCTCATCCATGGTCGTCTCCTTACGCGGTATCGATTGCCGGCCTTATAGCCGGTGGGTCAACGGCATTATAGGCCTAGTTGGGGGCTCTGTCGGCATCGTCGGGTCCAGGACGAAACGCGGTCAATGGGCCTCCACGTGGGCGTCCTTGATGACGCCGCCCCACACTTCGGTTTCCTTCTTGATAAAGGCCGCAGCCTCGGCGGGCGTGCCACCCGCAGCGTGAAGGTTGATCTTTGTAAAGTGGCTTTGTGCTTCCGGACTTTTGAGGACTGCGTTCACAGCCTTACTGAGCTTTGCCACGATTGCGGGCGGCGTCTTTGGAGGAGCCGCAATTGCGTTCCAGGTGCCGGATTCAAAGCCTTTGACGCCAACCTCATCGAGCGTTGGAATATCGGACAGGTTTGGAATTCGCTTGCTCGTCGCAACGGCAAGAATCCGCGCCTTGCCGGCCTCATGCAGTTTGATGGCCGAGGCCAACTCCATGAAAATGAAATCGACGTGGCTGGCAATTATGTCATTAAGCGCGGGGGCAGTGCCCTTGTAGGGGACGTGCACGAGTTTGGTGCCGAGAATTCGTTCGAACAGCGCAGCTGTGAGATGCGACGTCGTGCCTATTCCTTGCGACGCGTAGTTGACCGTAGCCGGGCTTGCCTTCACGTAGTCAATGAACTCCTTCGCCGTCTTTGCGGGAAAATCCGGACGCACCAGCAGGACATTGGCGATCGAGGTCATGATCGTCACCGGCTCGAACTGCGTGGGATCGAAATTCATTTTTTTGTAGAGAAGTGGGTTCACCGTCAGCGGAGCCGGCTGTGCCGCCAGCAATGTGTACCCGTCAGGCTCTGACGTGAAGACCGCCTCCGCCCCGATATTACCCGCGGCGCCTGCGCGATTTTCGACGATGACCGGCTGACCGAGCTTCTGGTGCAGGCCTTCCGCGACGATGCGGGTCACCGTATCGACGCCGCCGCCCGCGGGCACGCAGACGATGATCTTGATCGGCCTGTTCGGAAAATCGGCGGCCGCGTCCTGCGCGGATGCCCCCGACGCAATCAGGAGCGCGGCGAATAGTCCTGCCAATAATGTACGCACGCTGTCCTCCCTCGTGCCGGCTGTCTATGCCACGCGGGCCAGTTTTTGCGCCGGCAGCTTGAGATTGAACACTTTCATGGCATTGCCGCCAAGGATATTCCGCTTTGCCGGCTCGGTCAGGAACGGCAGGTCGTAGATAGTCGAAGGCAGATCAAAGTCCCAGTGCGGGTAGTCCGATGAATAGAGCAATTGCGTTTCGGCATTGATCATGCGGAAGGTCTGCTCAAGCGCTGCCATGTCCGCCATTTCCATCGGCTGCGATGAAAAGTACATGTCCCGCATGTACTCGCTCGGCTTCCGCTTCAGGCCCGGGGCCTCGGATGAGCGCATCATGTATTCGTTGTCGAAGCGCTGCATCATGAACGGCACCCAGGCGAGGCCGCTCTCGACCCACAACACTTTCAGTTTTGGAAACCGCTCCGGCAGGCCGTTGGTGATCCAGTTGGCCAGATGCACCATGTTGTAGAACACAAAGCCAAGCGCATGAACTGAGATGAAGCGGTTCATCATGCCGACCGTCTGGTCGTTCCAGTTGTAGCCGGCATGGAAAGCCAACGGTAGATTCATCTCCTCGAGCAACGCATAGGTCTTCATATATGAATTATGGTGGACCGGGCGGTAGCGCGCCGACGTGACCATGAAGCCGACAACGCCCTTGGTTTGGCCAAATTCCTGCACAGTGCGGTAAGCGGCGTCGGCGTCGTTGAATGGCAGATAGAGCATCGAGCGGATGCGCGGCTCATGCGCCAGCACGCGTTCGCTGAGCCAGCGATTGTAAGCGCGCGCCAGCGCGACCTCGACCTCGATCTGCGGGTGTAGTCCGAGCTGAAGCATTGGCGTCGGGAACATCACCGCGACGTCGATGCCGATCGCATCCATCCATCGCCGCGTCAGCGCAATGTCGCGTTGCACGCCACTTTCCGTTTTTTCCATGCCCCGGGTTGCGTAGCGCATGACCCGGCCACCCATGTCCTGGTAGCCGACGCCGGCCGGCAACATGCCGACACTTTTCACGTTTGCCTGACGCGCACTGCGCGCAAGCTGCTGCAGCACCGGATCGTCCATGTAATCGAGGATCTCGCCGATCGACTCGCTTTCGTAGTGGTGCGAGTCGATATCGATAATCGGGAAATTCTTGTACCCGCGTTCAGCAGCCTGTTTCGAGGCGTGCGCCAGCAGTTTGCTGGTGTCGAATTCCTCGACCTCCATGCGGCGGAAATCGGAAAGCGGTAGGTCCATGATCTATCTTCCCGACCAGGCTTGCCACATGCCAAGCTCAAAGACTTGCAGATTCACGGCCTTTAGCATGGCCGTGACCGTCACCATGACCGCCGTCGCCGTCGCCGCGTCGGGCGCGAAAGCTTGTAGTCCGCCGTCACGCTCGACGGCGCGTTCGGCGTAGAGTCGCACGGATTTCGCGAGCATGTCTTGAATGTCCTTATCACTCAGCCGCGGCTCGACTGGCGCTATCGATTCAGCTTGCGACAACATAGATATCCTCCCCGCGCCGGATCACTTCGAAGCTTTGCAGTTTCAGGCTGCGATCGGCGGCGCATTCGCCGGTCTTGAGATCGTATTCATACCCGTGCCAAGGGCAGACAAAATGAATTTCCTCGCTTGAAAATTTCTGGCCCAGCCAGCTGCGATCGGGGCCGATGACGTCCTCGACCTTGTGCATGATTACCCCTTCACAGGCCGGACCGCCCTGATGCAAGCACATATTCTCATAGGCATAGAATTTGCCCTGCCAATGAAACACGCCGATCTCGCGTCCCGCATGGCTGACAATGCGGCGTTCGCCGTCGGGGAATTGCGTGGCTTTGGCAACGAACACTTCCGGCATGTGGTCTGGTTCCGGTGAGTTGTTACGCGAGGAAAGTATGGCACCGAACCGCATTGCGCGGCAACGAAGTGGCTTCGCGAAAAACGAAATGCGGGCTTGCGCTCATGCGCATTGTGCGAATCCACAGCTTTGCGCAATGTTCGGTACGCGCGAAAGGAAGCAGAAGTGGACTCAACCATGATTCTGGCCGTCACGGCCGGCGCCGTCCTGATGGCCGGCTTCGTCAAAGGCGTTATCGGTCTTGGCCTGCCGACAGTCTCCATCGGCTTGCTGGGGCTGTTGATGGTGCCGGCGCAGGCAGCCGCAATCTTGGTGGTGCCGTCGCTCGTTACAAATATCTGGCAAGCCGTGGTTGGCGGCGGTCTTATCGCGCTTGCACGCCGGCTGTGGCCGATGCTCGTCGGAATCTGCCTCGGCACATTCGTGGGTGCGGTGTTGCTGCCTCACGACGATACGGGGCAGGCAACAATCTGGCTTGGCGTGGCCCTTGCGTTATATGCGGCACTCGGGCTCCTCAATGTGCATTTTAAGGTACCGCAACGCGCGGAAACCTGGCTCGGCCTCGTTATGGGCGCGGCGACCGGCGCAATCACGGTCGCGACCGGCATCTTTGTCATGCCGGGGACGCCATACGTCCAAGCCTTGCAGTTCGAACGCGACAAACTGGTGCAGGCACTTGGTCTATCGTTTACCGTTTCAACAGTCACACTCGCTTTGGCGCTCGCATACGCGGGACAAATACACCCGTCGCTAGCGGGCGCATCCTTGGTTGCGCTTCTTGCGGCACTAGTTGGGATGCTCTTTGGGCAATTGGTGCGTGGACGCGTGCGGGCGGAAACCTTCCGGTTGTGGTTCTTTATCGGGCTGCTGCTACTCGGTGGCCATCTGGCATTGCGTGGGCTTCTGTGATCGATTAGCGCGATCAACATCTGGCCGCAGGACCATCTGATGAAAATCGTCGATCTTTCCCACGTCATGAACGTGCATACGCCCGGCTGGGTCGGTTACGCCGGCAACAAAATGTACTATGCGCAGAATCTGCAGACGGTCCGAATCGTTGCGCAGCGAATCGACACGGCCTTGCACGTCGGCACGCATTTCGATGGCGCCATGCACGCGACCGACAACAACAAAGGCGACATGGCCCATTTGCCGCTCGACTATCTGGTCAACCGCGGCGTCGTCGTCGATATTTCAAAGCATATGCACGACTGGGCGGTGATCACGCCGGAGATCATCGAGAGCAGCGGCGCCGATATTCGCGAAGGCGACATCCTCATTCTGCACACCGGATGGCATAAGCATTATGAAGGGCAACCGCAGCAGGATCTGGTCCGCTACTTCTGCTATCACCCGGGCCCGAGCCTCGACACGTTGCATTGGATGCTGAAGAAGAAAATAAAGTGGTGGGGCATGGACACCGGCTCTTGCGACCATGCCATGAACACCTCCATCCGCTACATGCGGCCAGACCTTGCCGAGGAGTTCACGAAAAAGCACGGCAAGACACCGGGTGAATTTTTCGGGACGTTCGAATACACGCACAAGAAATCCGGACGGAAGGTCTCGGCCGACGTGTTCCCGTTCCACAACTGGGCATTTCAGGAAGGCCTGTTGCACGCGGAGAATCTCGGCGGCGACATTGAGATGATGCTGGGCAAGCGTTGCGTAATCGGCGCGTTCCCGTGGCGTTACGAAGGCCTCGAAGGCTGTCCCTGCCGGATCGTCTGCTTCCTTGATGTCGACGACAAGATCGAGGCGGTCGGCGACGCCGCGAAGGCGATTTTGCGCAACTAGCGCTTCGCTTTTTTACGTTTTGACGCTTGCGGATCGTGCAGGCGCGGGTCCGGCTTGTTGCTTTGCAAAGTTGCCTGAATCGCTTCGCGTAGAATCTTGTGCTTCGGCCGTGGCCACAGCCTGACGTGAATATCGGCAAGAAGCTTCGCCGATTTGCCGAATACTACGATGCGGTCGCCGACACCGATGGCCTCTTCCAGCTGGTGCGTAATCAAGATTGCGGTGGAGCCGCATTCGCGCGCCAGCGCCAGAAAGGTCTCACGTAGTTCCGCGGCTGTGACCTCGTCGAGATGGCCGAATGCCTCGTCGGCCAGCAAAATATCTGGCTGCACCACGAAGGCGCGCGCGATCGCCACCCTTTGGCGCATGCCGCCGGAAAGCTCGTGCGGATAGGCATTGGCGAAATGTTCGAGGCCCAGCCGTTTCAGCCAGGTCAGCGCGCGCTGGCGTTGCTCGTCTTCCGGCAGCCCGATTAGTTCAAGCGGCAGCTTGGCGTTGTCGAGTGCCGAGCGCCACGGCAGCAACCGGTCCTGCTGGAACACGGTGGCGATGCGACCGCGGAAAAGATCGAAGTCGGTGTGCGGGCTCTTGTCGCCGATACGGATGGCGCCCTCGGTCGGTGCTTCGAGCCCGATCATCAGATCGAAAAACGTCGATTTGCCGCAGCCCGTCTGGCCAACTATGGCCACGACTTCACGCGGCGCGATGGTCAGATCGAGCCGTTCAATGGCGATCACGGACTGTCCGGTTGTGGTTTGCCGAAACACTTTGCGCAGGCCGGCTACATTAATCGGCGGGGGCCCGCTCATGCACGCCACCGCAAAAGCCGCGCTTCAAATCGAGACACAATGGCTTCGAGGAGGAACAGCAGTGCTACCAGCACGATGGTCCAGGCGAACACATCGGCGACCGAGAACAGCTCCTGCGCCACCGATAGTTGATGCCCGATACCGGTCACGGCACCGACTAGTTCGGCAATGGTGACCACGCGGATTGCAAGGCTGATATTGACCTTCCAGCTGGTGAAGATTGTCGGCACGATCGCCGGCAGCATCAGCTTGACGAAATACTGCAAGGTCGTTGGCCGAAACGATTGCATCATCTGCCGCAGCTCGCGCGGCACCGAGCGCATGGCGTCAAGTGTATCGACCAGGAAAACTGGGCCGCAGACGACAACCAGGACGAATCCGATGCGGAACTCGACGCCCGGAAACCACAGCACAGCGAACAAAATCCAGGAGACGACCGGCACCGCCATCAGGATGCGGATCATCGGGTGCAGGTACTTTTCAAGCGCATCGGAGCGATACATCGCCATCGCGAGCACGATACCGAGTACGAACGAGACGATCAGGGCACCGATCACCCGTGCCAGCGTGACGGCGATATCGAGGGGCGTAATAGTGGTGATCGCTTTTGCGATCCGCAGCAGCCTCGGGATGGCGAAAGGCGGAATGCCGAACGTCGGCGCAAGGTGCGACAGAACCTCCCAGGCGAGCGCAAAAACGAGAAGGGAGACGAGCGTCTGGCGTGGAAAAATTAGGACCGGGACAGACTCGCGATGCTCCGTGGTCATCGTACAGGCACGCGCTTATGCGCTTAAGGGGTATAGATGATCTTGTCGTCCGGCATCTTCTCGTAGAAACCGGCCTTCACCGCGCGCTCCATGATGTCTGTGATGGACTTGCGCGTTGCTGGTTCCCAGGCCGGCTTGATGATCATCTGCAGCCGTTTGCTATCGACCGCTGCGGTCAGGATTCCGGGCGGGAGCTTGAGCGTCTCGTTGGCAATCTTGTCGCCTGCAGCGGTGTCTTTGTGCATGACGTCGGCGACGTCCTGCAGGGCCGCGATCAGCATCTGCGGCGCTTTTGGATTCTTCGCGATCGCGTCGGCACGCATGGCGGTCACGATTTCCCAGCCGTCGCCGCCGGTGATCTCCTTCCACCCCTGCGCGCCGTTGAAGATGACGTGCCAGTCCGGGTGCTGCCTGGCCGTGATGCTTGCAAGCGGCTCGATCACCAATGCGGCGTCGACGCGCCCCGCCTCGAGCTGCGCGCGCGCAACGGCGAAGTTGGCGTTCACCGTGATGATGTCCTTGCCGAGGTCGATGCCCTTGGCGTTGGCATAGATCTTCGTCACCTGGAACTGTGATCCGCCCATGTCGATGGCGAGCTGCTTGCCTTTGAGGTCGGCAAGCGACTTGATCTTCTCATCTTTTGCAAAGATCACGAGATCGGCAAGCGTGAAACCAGTGGCAATGATCCGCACCGGCACGCCTTCCTGATACAATTTCTGCAGGATGGTGGGACCGCCTATCAGCACGTCGGTCTCGCCGGTGGCGAAGGCTGCATAGAACGCGGAGATCGAGGGATAGGCTTTCGCGTCAAGCTCGAAGCCATGTTTGGCGTCGATGCCACGCGCCTTCATGATGTTCCACACCAGCGGGTTGAAGACCGGCAATGTGAGACTCGACACCTTGATAACGGGCTTTTGCTGCGCCTGCGCGGGCGAAGCGGCAAAACCAAAAATTGCAAACGTGCATGCCGCGGCAAATGCCGCGAGGCTGCGTCGACACAACTGGAACATTGATACTCCCCCTCGTGGTCGTTTCCTGTCGTGATCTTTGTGCGTCACTTGGCCTGAAGACGAGGGCGACTTTACTCCGGTTTCATTTGTGTGCAAATAATTGCTCAGAGTAACCGGAGGGCGTGATGCCGCACGTCGCTGCGCGGGACGGTGTCCGGCTTTATTACGAGGAAGCCGGAAGCGGGACTCCGGTGATCTTCGTCCACGAATATGCCGGCGATTACCGCACCTGGGAGATGCAGATGCGGTTTTTCTCCCGCGCGTATCGTTGCATCACCTACAGCCAGCGCGGTTATCCGCCTTCGGACGTGCCAACCGAGGCCGCGCGCTACAGCCAGGACATCGCCCGCGACGACGTGCTGGCGCTGATGGATGCGCTAAAAGTAAGCAAGGCGCATATCGTCGGTCATTCCATGGGCGCCTACACGGCGCTGCATGTCGGCATCAATGCACCGGAGCGCTGCATTTCGGTCGTGGCTGCCGGCTGCGGCTGGGGATCGAGCCCGGACGCGAAAAAACGTGAGGAAATGAAGGCGCTAGCCGCCGAAGTCGGCAAGATGTTTGCCGACGAAGGCATCGCGGCGGCGGCGGCGAAATATGCCGACGCGCCGATGCGCCAGCCGCAGAAGAACAAGGACCCACGCGGTTACGCCGAATTCGCGCGCATGCTCGCCGACCATTCCGCCGAAGGTCACGCGCACACCATGCTCAATCTTCAGCTCAAGCGGCCGACGCTGTGGGAGATGGAGGCGGCGCTGAAGAAATTTTCCGTGCCGTTGTTGGTCATTGTCGGCGACGAGGACGAGCCCTGCATCGACGGCAGCGTCTATCTCAAGCGGACGGCGCTGACGGCAGGCCTTCTGGTGATCCCTCGGTCGGGCCACAACGTGCCGACGGAAGAACCGGCCATGTTCAATGCGGCGCTGGCGGACCTGTTCGCGGCTGCGGAAGCTGGCCGCTGGCTCGCGCATAAACCATCAAATAGAGAACCGGGAGAGAGCGATGGACCTCAGGCTTAAAGGCAAGACTGCGCTGGTCACTGGCGGCAGCGAAGGGATCGGCAAGGGGATTGCACTGGCCTTGGCGAAGGAAGGTGTCGATATCGCGATCTGCGCGCGGCGCAAGGAGCCTCTTGAGTCAGCGGCCGGCGAAATCGCCAAGGCAACCGGACGCAAGATCGTCGCCATCCCTGCCGACCTTCGGCAGGACAAGGACGCCAAGAACTTCGTCGAGCAGAGCCACAAGGCGCTCGGGCGCGTCGACATCATGGTCAACAATGCCGGCTCGGCGGCCGGCGGCGTCATCGAGCATCTGACCGAGGACGACTGGGAGAAGGGCCTCCAGCTCAAGTTCATGGGTTATGTACGCTGCCTGCGCTACGTGTTGCCGATCATGGTGAAGCAGGGTGGTGGCCGGGTCGTGAACCTGATCGGCAATGACGGTGTGAAGCCCTCCTATTGGGAGATCTGCCCGGGAGCGGCCAATGCCGCAGGACAGAATCTGACGCTGTCGCTGGCTGGGCAATATGGCAAGAACGGCATCAGCTTCGTCGCGGTCAATCCGGGACCGGTGCGGACCGAGCGGTGGGCAGGTCTGGTCAAGGCGATGTCGCGCGACATGAAGATTTCCTACGAGGCAGCCGACAAACTCGCCCCTGCATCGATCCCGATTGGCCGTATTGCGGAGGTCGAGGAGGTAGCAAACCTGGTCACCATGCTCGCATCCCCGCTGATGGAAATGGTCAATGGCACCATGATCGAGATCGACGGCGGTCAGGATAAGCCATTGATGGACCGCTTCCGCGACAAGCCGAAAGGCTAGTCGACCCGAAATGGGGGTTCAGCGACTTCGCTTCGCTTGACAAGTTTGGCCCGGCGGTCGGACTATTTGCATACAAATAAGCTTGCCCGCCGCAGGCGTCAGGACGTTGACAATCGCGGCGCGCCAAAAACGCGGTCAGCCGCCACGCAGGGAGCTTAAGTCATGAGACCGACGCGTCACGTGTTCACTCTCGCGCTCGCCGGCAGCCTCGCCGCCGGCTTTTCTTTCCAGGTTTTCGCGCAGCAAACGATCAAGATCGGTGAGCTCAACAGCTACAAGGCGCAGCCAGCCTTTCTCGATCCCTACAAGAAGGGCTGGGAGATGGCGATCGAGGAGATCAACGCCAAAGGCGGCGTCCTCGGCAAGAAGCTGGAAGTGATCTCGCGCGACGATGGCGCCAATCCGGGCGAGGCCGTGCGCGTCGCCGAAGAATTGGTCACGCGCGAAGGCGTCGCGATGATTGTGGGCACGTTCCTGTCCCACATCGGGCTCGCAGTCACGAATTTTGCCGGACAGAAGAAGGTCTTCTTCCTTGCCGCGGAGCCGCTCACCGACAAGATCACCTGGCAGAACGGCAACAAATATACGTTCCGCCTGCGTGCCACGACCTACATGCAGGTTGCGATGCTGATGCCGGCGGCGACCGGCGCGAAGAAAAAGCGCTGGGCGCTGGTCTATCCGAATTTCGAGTACGGCCAGTCGGCGGCCGAAAACTTCAAGACGCTCATGAAGAAGGCGCAGCCTGATGTCGAGTTCGTCACCGAGCAGGCCCCGCCGCTCGGCAAGATCGATGCCGGCGCGGTGGCGCAGGCGATCGATGACGCCAAGCCTGACGCGATCTTCAACGTTCTGTTCGGCGGTGACCTCGCCAAGTTTGTGCGTGAGGGCAATACCCGCGGCGTCTTCAAAAACCGTACGGTTGTGAGCCTGCTGTCCGGCGAGCCCGAATATCTTGATCCGCTCAAGGATGAAGCTCCGGTTGGCTGGGTCGTCACCGGCTATCCTTGGGACAAGATCAAGACCAAAGAGCACACAGCCTTCGTCGATGCCTACAAGAAGAAGTACAACGATTATCCGCGTCTCGGCTCGGTCGTCGGCTATGTGACGATGCAGTCACTCGCTGCAGGCATTGCCAAGGCAAAGTCGACCGATACCGAGAAACTGGTCGAGGCGTTCAAAGGCCTCAAGGTCGATAGTCCGTTCGGGCCGTTTGTCTATCGCGCCAGCGACCATCAGGCGACGATGGGAGCCTATGTCGGCAGGATCGTCCTCGAGGGCGGCAAGGGCACTATGGCCGACTTCAAATATGTCGACGGCGCATCCGTGCTGCCGAGCGACGCCGAGGTGAAGAAGCTCCGGCCGGTCGAATCGAACTAGGTTTTCGTTTGTGACGTCCTTCGTTAACCTCTCCCCGCCTTGCGGGGAGAGGTGACTTTTTATGACCTTCAGCGCATTTCTTTTTCAGGCGCTCAATGGGCTCTCCACCGCCTCGGGTCTGTTCTTTGTCGCCGCCGGCCTGTCGCTGATTTTCGGCGTCTCCCGCATCATCAATATCGCGCATGGGTCCCTGTACATGCTGGGGACCTACATTGCCTATTCGTTCGCCACGTATATCGGTGGGGTGCTCGGGTTCTGGGGTGGGATCGTCGCGACCGCCGTCATCGTCGCCGTCGTCGGCATGCTCATCGAGGTCGTGCTGCTGCGGAGGATCTACCGTGCGCCCGAACTGTTCCAACTGCTCGCGACGTTCGCGCTGGTGCTGATCATCAATGACGCGGTGCTTTGGCTGTGGGGGCCGGAAGATCTGCTCGGCCCGCGCGCTCCGGGCCTGCGCGGGTCGATCGAGGTGCTGGGCCGCCGGCTGCCGACATACGATGTGTTCCTGATCGTGATTGGTCCGCTGGTGCTGCTCGTGTTGCATTTCTCGCTCGCCCGCACACGCTTCGGCCGCCTGGTGCGGGCCGCGACGCAGGACCGGGAAATGGTGAGCGCGCTGGGCGTCAACCAGGCGCTGCTGTTCACCTCTGTGTTTGCGGTGGGCTCAATGTTGGCGGGCCTCGGCGGCGCTTTGCAGGTCGCCCGCGAGCCGGCAAACCTTGCCACTGATCTGGTCGCGATCGGCGATGCCTTCGTTGTCGTCGTCGTCGGCGGCATGGGCTCGATCACCGGCGCCTATCTCGCCGCCGTGATCATCGCCGAGGTTAAAGCAGTCTGCATCGGTATCGGTGTGGTCGATCTCGGCTTCGTGACCGTCAACTTTTCGAAGCTGACACTGGTCGCCGAATTCCTGGTGATGGCAGTGGTGCTGATCGCGCGCCCCTACGGCCTGCTCGGCCGCCCGCAAGGGCAGGTCCGCTCGGTTGCCGAGCCGGAAGATCCGATCCGTCCGGCGACGCCCGCCCTGAAGATGCTCGGTGCCGCTGTCCTTGTGCTGCTGTTCTGTCTTCCGCTGCTGGCGCAGGGCTCGCCATACCTCCTTATCCTCGGCATCGACGTGCTGATCGCGGTTATCTTCGCGACGTCGCTGCACTTCATCATGGGGCCGGGCGGCATGCATTCGTTCGGACACGCCGCCTATTTCGGGCTTGGCGCCTATGGCGCGGCGCTGCTGGTGAAATGGGTGGCGGTCCCCATGGGCCTTGCGCTCGTCGCCGCGCCGCTCGTCGCACTTGCGGGGGCGCTGCTGTTTGGCTGGTTCGCGGTGCGGCTTTCCGGCGTGTACCTCGCGATGCTGACACTCGCTTTTGCGCAAATCGTCTGGGCTCTGGTCTTCCAGTGGGAAGCGCTGACCGGCGGTTCGAACGGCGTGATCGGCGTCTGGCCGCCGCCGCCGTTCGACAAGGCCTGGGTCTATTTCCTGTTGAGTTTGGTGCTGGCCGTGATCGGCGTCCTCATGCTGCGCTGCTTTTTGTTCGCGCCCTTCGGCTATGCGATGCGCGCCGGCCGCGATTCACCGTTGCGCGCCGAGGCCATCGGCATCGACGTCAAGCGCGTGCACTGGCTGGGCTTTGCGATTGCCGGCGCCGTCTGCGGTGTGGCGGGCGGGCTCTTTGCCTTTGCAAAAGGCTCGATCTCGCCGGAGACGATTCACGTCGGCCGGTCGATCGACGGCCTCGTCATGGTGCTGCTCGGCGGCATCCAGACACTGACCGGGCCGATCGTCGGGGCCACGGTCTTTGCCACGTTGCAGGACACGGTCATGCGCCAGACCGAGTACTGGCGCGCCCTGCTCGGCATCATCATTCTCCTTCTCGTGCTGGCTTTTCCGCAAGGTATCGTCGGCGCCTTCTCTTCGATCTGGCGCAAAGCGGGGGCGAAGCCATGAGTGTGCTTGCCATCCGCTCGCTGTCCAAGGCATTCGGCGGCGTGCACGCCGTAAACAATGTCAGCTTTGAGATCGCACAAGGCGAATTTCTCGCCATGATCGGACCAAACGGCGCAGGCAAGTCGACCTGCTTCAACATGATCAATGGGCAACTCACGCCCGATTCCGGCGAAATTTTATTCGAGGACCGCAACATTGCAGGCCTCAAGCCGCGTGCAGTCTGGCGGCTCGGCGTCGGCCGGACCTTTCAGGTCGCTGCCACGTTCAGCTCGATGACCGTCATCGAAAATGTGCAGATGGCGCTGATCTCGCATGGGCACGAGACCTACCAGTTGTGGCGCGCCGCCGCCCAGATGCATCGTGACCGTGCCCTCGACCTGCTTGAACAGGTCGGGATGAGCGAGGCAGCGGACCGGCCCAGCCGTGAGCTTGCCTATGGCGATCTCAAGCGTATCGAGCTTGCCATTGCGCTTGCAAACGAGCCGCGCCTTTTACTGATGGACGAGCCAACCGCGGGCATGGGGCCGCGCGAACGCAACGATCTGATCGCGTTGGTCAAGAAGCTGGTCGTTGAGCGGAAAATTTCGGTGCTGTTCACCGAGCATTCGATGGACGTCGTCTTCGCTTTCGCGGACCGTATCATCGTGCTGGCGCGCGGCCGTACGATTGCGGACGGAAACGCGGCCGCCATCCGCGATCATCCGCAGGTGCGCGAGGTCTATTTCGGGACTGGCAAGACTTTCGCCACAGGAGCATCGTCATGAGCGAAGCCATGCTCGTGGCCGAGAACTTGAGCGCCTGGTACGGCGCCGCGCGCATTCTGTACGATCTGAACTTCCAGGTGAACCGCGGCGAGGTCGTGGCAATGATGGGACGCAACGGGGCCGGCAAGTCCACCACGATGAAGACCATCATGGGCCTCATGGCGCGCCGCCAGGGCACAGTGCGCTTCAATGGTGAGGACATTTCGAATCGGAAACCGTTTGAGATCGCACGTCGTGGCCTCGGGTTCACTCCCGAGGACCGGCGGATCTTTGTCGATCTTACGGTGATGGAAAACCTCGACGTTGGCCGTCAGTCGGCGCGGCACTTCGCCGACGGAAGACCGGCTCCGTCATGGACACCCGAGCAATTATTCAGGCTGTTTCCCAATCTGGCCGAAATGCCCGACCGGTTGGGAGGCCGCATGAGCGGCGGCGAGCAGCAAATGCTCACGGTGGCTCGCACGCTGATGGGCAATCCGCTGCTGGTTCTGCTCGACGAGCCTTCCGAAGGCGTGGCGCCGCTGATCGTCGAGCAGATGGCGAGCTCGATTCTCGAGCTGAAAAAGCAGGGTTTGTCGATCCTGCTGTCGGAACAGAATATCCATTTTGCCCGCCTTGTGTCGGACCGGGTCTATGTTCTGGAAAAGGGTCAAATTCATTGGCAGGGCTCGGTCGCCGAGCTTGACGCCAACCCGGAGGTGCAAAGGACTTATTTAACGGTATAGGATGGTGTCATTCAGGTGGAAGAGGACCATGAAAACACTGCGGCAGGAAAAACTGAAAGTCATAGCCCAGCCCGACATATCTGAAGATCGCTATGTGCTTGACGACCAGGTCGGTTTTCTGATGCGCATCGCGATGCAGCGGCACACGTCGATCTTCACCTCGCGGATGCTCGAGGGGCTTACGCAAACGCAGTTCGCCGCGCTCGCCAAGCTTTACGAAGTCGGTCCTTGCTCGCAGAACCATCTCGGCCGCCTCATTTACCTCGACGCCGCGACCATCAAGGGCGTGGTTGATCGCCTGCATTTGCGCGGCCTTTTGACCGCACTTAGCGACCCCAAAGACCGCCGCCGCCGGGCGGTCGCGCTCACCGATCGCGGGCGGAGCTCAACCGAGGCGGCGATGCAGGTTGCGGCTGGCATAACCGCCGCGACGCTCACGCCGCTTACTGCGGAAGAGCAGCGGATGGTGGTCAAGCTGTTGCGCAAATTGGCCTGACATTTTTCGCGGAGGTGACATTGTTCAAGGTCGGCCAGGCCACAATCACGCGCGTCGAAGAGACAAATCTTCCAGGCTATATTCTGCGCGACATCTTTCCGGACTTCACCGACGCGCTGTTGGCGGAGCACAAAGGGTGGCTGGCGCCGCACCATTACGAGGCTGAGACCGGCAAGATCATCCTTTCGGTCCACAGCTGGCTGCTGCAGGTGGGTGGCAAGAAGATCCTTATCGACTCGTGCTGCGGCAACAACAAGGTAAAACCCGGCCGGCCATTCTGGCACATGCTCAACGTGCCGTATCTCGAACGGCTTGCAGCTGCAGGCGTGCGTGCCGAAGAGATCGATCTTGTGATGTGCACGCACCTGCACCACGATCATGTCGGCTGGAACACGCAACAACGTGACGGCAAATGGGTTCCGACCTTTCCCAATGCGCGGTACGTCTTCTCAAAGCCCGACGTCGACTACTTTTCGAAAGTCGATGTCGACCCGAAGGAAGGGCCCGCGGAGTTGGGAACGTTCCGCGAGTGCGTGATTCCGATTCTCGAGCATGGAAAAGCCGATCTGGTGAGCGGCGGACCATACCGGCTCAACGAGTTCATCGAGATCGATTCCGCGCCCGGCCATTCGCCGGGGCATGTGTTCTTCAAGCTGGAGAGCAATGGCGAGCGCGCGGCTTTCATTGGCGATGTGTGGCACCACCTGCTGCAGGTCTATTATCCGGACTGGAATTTCCCGAAGAATTCGGACGCCGCGCAGGCGCGCGTGAGCCGCCGCAAGGTGCTGGACTACTGCGCGTCAAGCGGCGCGCTGGTCTTTCCGGGCCATGTCGGTCTGCCGTTTGCTGGCCGCATCGAGCGCGCGCAAAAGGGCCACATCCCGCATTTCAAGCCCTGACGGTCAGAAGCCGTAGAGTTGTGCGGGGTTTTCGACCAGCGCCTTGTGGCGTGCTGCTTCGTCCGGGATCCAGTCGAGCAGCATGTCGAGCATCCAGGCATCGTCCGGCACCGGCGCCCCCGGCGTCGGGTGCGGCCAATTGGTCGCCCACAGCATGCGTTCCGGCGCGGCCTTAGCCAGCGCCTTGGCGAGCTTGCCGACATCATCGTAGGTCGGCGGGCCGGATTTCGAGACTTCGTACGGCGCCGACAATTTCACCCAGGTGCGGCCGCCATCGACCAGCCTCTGCAGCACCTTGAATCCCGGATGATCGAGCGGTACCGGCTCGAGAAATTTGCCGACATGGTCGACCACCAGCGTGCTGGTTAAACGCTTGAGCATGGCCTCGCGTTCGGGCAGGTCGCGGCCGTCGAGCTGCAACTGCACATGCCAGCCGAATGGAGCTACGCGAGCCGACATGGTTTCTAGGATTTCCCACGGCAAGGGCGCGCCAGGCAGCATGAAAAAGCGGATGCCGCGGGCGCCGAACTTTGTCAGCCGGTCGAGTTCAGCGTTCGTCACGCTTTCATCGACAACAACGATGCAGCGTGCGTTCGGACCGATCGCAGCGACGGCTTCCAACGTGCAACGATTGTCCTTGCCGTAGGTTGACGGCTGAACCACGACGGTGCGCTCTATGCCGAGGCGCGCGCACATCTTCCGGTAGGTCGAGACAGGAGCATCCGGCGGCACGAACTTTGCGGTCGGCGCCTTTGGATATTTGCCATTGTAGATGTGCATGTGGGTGTCGCAGGTGCGAGCGGGTGCTCGCAACTTCGGCGTGACGTTACTTTCAACGAAGGGCATGGTGTGGACCTAGGGGCAGATGTAGCCGGTGCCGTTCGGGTTGGGGAAGCAGCCAACTGACTGCGGCAGCAAATGTTTCGGCAGCCAGAGCACGACGTCCGGGAAATATATCGTGAACGCGATGGCCGCGAAGAAGACAATATAGATGGGCAACGAGGCGAGCATCGCCTTGGAAAATTTGACGCCGACGAACTTCGATGCCATCAGCAGACAGAGCCCGTAAGGCGGCGTGATCAGGCCGAACGCGAGCGTGGTTATGATTACGACGCCCATATGAACGGGGTTGATGTCGGCATTCTTGGTGAGCTCGATGATCAGCGGCATGAAAATGATAATGGCCGGAACTGCGTCGATGAAATCTCCGACAATGATGAACAGCAGCGTCAGCAGCAGCATGATCATAAATGGATCGCCGCCGGCAGCGGTCGAGATCCAGTCAGAGACCATTGCTGGTCCCCGCAGATAGGCCAGCATCCAGCCGAAGGCCGAAGCACCGCCAATAGTGATTAGGGGGATCGAATAGAGCAGTCCTGTGTGTGCCATGTCGCGCGGCAAATTGCGCAGGTGCCGGTGGTTGAGCAGGGGGATCGCGACGAAAACAATATAGGCCACCGCGATCACGCCGGCTTCGGTCGGTGTGAACTGGCCGGTGAGAATGCCGCCCATGATGATGATCGGTATCATCAGAGGAATTGCGGCCTCTTGGGCGGCGGTCGTGAAATGCCCGAAGGTCGCACGCTTCCGCCTGATGCCGACCGGCCCAAAGAAATGGCTGTAGATCATCAGCCCGATGCCGACCAACACACCTGGCACCACGCCGCCCAGAAAAAGCCCGCCGATCGAGACATTGCCGGTTGCGCCGTAAACCACCGCCATGATGCTGGGCGGAATAAGATTCGCCATGGTTGCGGCTGACGCAATCAGTGCTGCCGTAAAAGCGCGGTCGTAGCCTTCGCGATCCATTTCGGGCGCAAGCGTGCGGGACAGCACCGCTACGTCGGCGGCCGATGAGCCGGAAATACCGGCGAAAAACATGCTGAAAAGCGTGACGACCTGTGCGAGACCGCCGCGAAAGTGGCCGACCATTGTCTGCGACAACGTGATCATCCGTACCGTCACGTTCGCGGACGTCATCAGGTCGCCGACCAACAGGAAGAATGGCACCGCAAGGAGCGCTTCGACGTCCATGCCATTGAAGAGTTGGGCGATCATCGAAGCTTCGCTGACAGGAGTAAACGCCGTCACCACCAGGACTGAGGCGATAAGTGCGAAGGCGACCGGCACGCCCATGTAGCCGAGAAACAGGAACAGGAAACCCATCAGGATGATGAGCGCGCCATTGCTTGTCACAGCACTTCGCTCCCGGCGCTTTCATGGTGTGGCGCGCCTTTGCGGTCAGGAAATCCATGCAGCCAGCCGTTCACCATCTGCTCGATGGTGAAGAGCGCAACCAGGGCGCCGCAGATCGGGATGGCGATGTAAAGCGTTGCAATGGGGGTCATCGACGGCATTCGTAGACTTTTGAAGCCATCGAGAAAATTCAGGAAGCCGAAGTAAATCATGCTGAACGCGACGCAAAGGACAACCGACCGGTTGAAAATTTCGAAAAACAGGCGGCGGTTGCCGGACATCGATTCCGCGAGCACCGCGAGATAAAGATGGTCGTTGCGGCGGGTCGCCGCGGCGACGCCGGTGAAAATCCCGTATATGAAGAATGTCATCATCGTTTCCTGGGCAAGAAGCCAGGGGCGCCCGATGGCCCGCGTGATGACGTCGCCGAGCACAGTGACGCTGAAGCCGGTAATGCAGATCCCGCACAGAATCATCAGCACATGTTCGAGAGGATCGAGCGCGCGCCATTTGAGATGGCGCTGCTCGTTCAGGACCAGCCCGTCAAACCGCATCGCCTGATTCCGGATTGGAGGAAGATAGAGATACGGGGAGCTCGAGAGGGCTCCCCGTATTCTCGAATGGATCGCTTACTGGACGTTGCGGACGAGCCCGAGGACCTTCACGGCATTGGGGCCCAGATCCGAGGCGAGCTTGTCCTGGATCGGCTTGCTGATTTGCGAGAAGCCGCTCTTGTCGACGTCCTTCACCACCTTGACGCCCATTTTCTCGAGCTTCGCAAGCGCCTGATGCTCCAGCTCGAACGCGACGGCCGGCTCCTTCTGGCTGACCTCATCGGCCGCAGCCTGTACCCATTTCTTCTGCTCGTCGGTCAGGCTGCTCCATGCCTTGTCACTGATGAAGAGTGCAGCGTTGTTGGCTTCATGCTCCGTGAGAGACAAGACCGGGGCAGGCTCGTAATGTTTGTTGATGAGGTAGTTGTTGATGCCGTTTTCGGCCATGTCAGCGACGCCGGTCTGCAGCGCCGTATAAACCTCGCCGAAAGCCATGTGCACGACCTGCGCGCCGTAGGCCGGGAACGTTGTGTCTTCGGTGACCGTGGCCTGAACGCGCATCTTCACGCCCTTGAGGTCGGCGACTTTTTGAACCGGTTTTTTCCCGTACATGTGCCGCAGGCCCTGCGAGCCCAATCCGAGCATATGCGCGCCTTTGATCTTGGCTGCGTAGAGCTCCTTCATTGCTGCGACTACCTTTGGATCGCCCAGCACTTTTATCGCGTGTTTCTCATCCCGGAAGATGAAGTGGATCGAGAAGACGCCCGACTCCGGCTGTGCCGTCGAAGCATTGGCCGTTGAGAGCATCACGAAGTCGATGTCGCCGGTCTGCACCTTCTGCATCGTTTGTGCTTCGGTGCCGAGTTGCGCGCTGGGATACTGATTGATCGATAGCGTTCCCTTGCTCAGCTCTTTCAGCTTCTTGTCGAACATTTCGGCGCCCGCGCCGTAGCCGCTGGATTTCGGCTGATCGTAAGCGAACGAGAATGTGCGGTTCTGAGCGAGCGTTGCGGTGGACGCCATAGCGAGCGCGGCACCGAACACAAGAGCGGACAAAGTTGAGAGACGCATGACTGACATGGAGACCTCCCCGGGTACGTGGCACCTTGTGTGGCGGGATCGCCGTGCGGCGCCATTTGCGCTCGATCTGCGCTTTAATGTCGCAAGGGTGTGTCGACCGGTCTAGCCTTGTCAATGCTGGAGTTTCATTCAGCCCGCAGCATCGCCCTGATCCGCCAGGGCGTCACCGGAAGTTGTGTCACGGCGCCCGGGCGCTGAAGGGCGTCATCGATTGCGGACGCGATGGCGGCACCGACCGGTGTGATCCCGCCTTCGCCAGCACCCTTGAATCCGTAGGCGTTGAGCGGACTCGGCGCATCCTCGCTTACAAACGTTTCGATGGCGGGTATTTCCGCCGCCGTCGGCATCAGATAGTCGGCGAAGGTCACCGCCAGCGGATCCCCGCTGTCCGAGTACGTGAACTCTTCGAACAGAGCGCCTCCCAATCCCTGTGCGAGGCCGCCGACGATCTGGCCTTCCACCAGCATCGGATTGACGGCCTTGCCAATATCGAAGGCAACGAGGTAGCGCTCGATTGCGACCGCACCGGTTTCCACATCGAGCTTGAGCTGCACGACGTGAGCCCCGTAAGGGTAGACCATGTGGCTCGATTTGAATTCGGCTTCGGCGGTCAGGCCTCCCGCCTTGGTGGCCGCGAGTTCGGTGAGTTTCATTGATGGCCCCGGTCCGCCCTTGCGCACGATTTCACCATCGATCACGTCGAGCAGGTCGACCGATGTCTGCATCAATTCGGCGGCGGCCATTAGCGCGGCGTCGCGCAGCTTGGCTGCGGCCATGCGCGTGGCTTCGCCGCACATGACCGTCACCCGTGATGCAAACGCGCCCATGCCCTTGTCGATGCGGTCGGTCTGGCCGTGCACGACATTTACTCGGGTGTAATCGACGCCGAGCACCTCGGCGCAGATCTGCGCCATTGCGGTCTCGACGCCTTGCCCGATTGACGCGACGCCGGTGATCAATTCGATCGTGCCGTCTCCCGTCACCTCGACGCGGACCTTGTCAAAAGGGCCTAGCCCGCTTTTCTCGACAAACATGGCGAAACCGGCACCGACTTTTTCTCCAGCGGTGCGCCGGCGCGCGAGCGCCTGCCGCATGTTTTGCCAGTCGGCCGCCTCAAGAAGCCGGTCCATCAATTTTGCGTAGTCGCCCGAATCGTAGACGATATCGGTGCCGAGCGTGGAGAACCCCAGGCTATAGGGCATCGCACTTTTGTCGATCAGGTTTCGCCGGCGGATTTCAATAGCGTCGATGCCGGTCTTCGCCGCGATTGCATCGATCAAGCGTTCGCGCACGAATGTCGATTCGTACCGGCCGGGCGAGCGGTACGTGCCGCACGGCGTCTTGTTCGTCAGCCGGATGTGTGCCCGAGCGCGATAAGCAGGGATGCGATAGGGGCCCGGTAACATGGCGGCCGCAAGATCGGGGACGGTTGCCGCGTGCGTGCGCATATAGGCGCCATTGTCGTGAAAGAATTCATCGTCGATGCCGAGAATACAGCCGTTCCTGTCGATCGCGGCCCGGATCTTGTGGCGCTGCTGGCGCGAATGATTGGCGGCGATCAGATGCTCGCGCCGGTCTTCGATCCATTTAATGGGTCTTTTGAATTTCAGGGCGGCCGCGCAAACAAGCACATCCTCGGGATACATTTCGCCGCGTATGCCGAAGCCGCCGCCGACGTGGCCCTCGTAGAGCTGCACCTTGTCCGGCTGGCGACCCAGCATGAGCGCCAGCCGGTCGCGGTTCCAGTGCGGCACCTTCGCAGCGCCATGCATTTCAAGGACGTCGTTGGCTTCATTGTACCGCGCAATGGCGCCGCGTGTTTCCATCGGCACGCCGCTGTGCCGGCCGATTGCGAGATCGAGCGCAACGACTGTCTCCGCCGAGCGAAACGCTGCTTCAACGTCGCCGGATTTCTTTTCGATGACGGACGTTTCGGTGTCGTGGTGCTCGTCAAACGCGCCTGGCGATCCGGTGGCGTCGAGGACAACCGGCAACGCCTCAATATCTAGATCCACCAGGTCGGCTGCGTCCTCGGCGACATAGGGATCAGTGGCGAAAATGGCCGCCACTGGTTCGCCGACATATCGCACGTAGCGCTGTGCCAATGCTGTCTGCCGGTAGGCCTCAAGTTCCACCAGCCCGGTCAGCCGGAATCCGATCGGCGGAATGTCGGCGATGTCGGCATGCGTCCAGACAGCGTGGACGCCCGGCAAGGCGAGAGCGGCTTTTGCATCGATTGTTCTCAATAGCCCGTGCGCGACCAGCGAGCGCACGACGCGCATATGCCACTGGCCGGGAAATGAAATATCCGCTGCAAAACGGCCCTGGCCGGTGAGGAGAGGGCGATCCTCCAGACGCGGAACTGAACGGCCGACAAATTTCCCTTTAGCCGACATGAGCGCAACCGCTCACCCTTTTTGCATCTCTTTTGCCGCAGCTCGGACTGCCTTGATGATGTTCTGATAGCCGGTGCAACGACACAGATTCGATGAAAGCACGTCGATGAGGTTTTCATCGCTGATGTCGGGTTCGCGTTCGAGCACGCCGACCGCCAGCATCAAAAAACCCGGCGTGCAAAAACCGCACTGAAGGCCATGGTGATCCATGAACGCCTGCTGCATGGGATGCAATTTATCGCCCTGCGCCAGACCCTCCACGGTTCTGATCTTTTTGCCGTCGGCCTGCACGGCAAACATCAGGCAGGATCGCACCGGTTCGCCGTCGACGATCACGGTGCAGGCCCCGCAGATGCCGTGCTCGCAGCCGATATGGGTACCCGTCTGGCCGCAGTCCTCGCGGATCGCATCAGCGAGGGTGCGCCGCGACTCGACTTCGATCGGATAGCCGCGGCCGTTGATATTGAGCGTGATCGCGGCTTTCCGGCTCATGCGGCTTTCTCCGCTCTGCGGATGGCGGCGCGAATGCGCTGCGGCGTCGCCGGTATCTCGTCGATCTCCACTCCGAATGGGGACAGGGCATCGTTGACCGCATTGATGACTGCGGCGGGCGCGCCGATGGTCCCGCCTTCGCCCAGCCCCTTGGCCTTGGTGATCGAGTTCACGCTCGGGGTCTCGATATGATGCAGTTCGATCGGGGGAATTTCATGCGCGGTTGGAGGCAGGTAGTCGGCGAGCGTAGCCGTGAGAATTCCACCACTGTCGTCGTAAATGATTTCCTCAAGCAGGGCGTTGCCAATACCCTGCGCGATGCCGCCGTGCACCTGCCCCTCGGCGATCATCGGGTTGATGATGCGCCCGGCATCCTCGGCCACAAGGAATTTTTCGACCTTCACATGGCCGGTCTCGACGTCGACATCGACGATGGCGACATGGCACGCATTGGAGAATGTGCCCGGCGGGTCGTAATGACCCGTTTCGGTAAGGCCAGGGTCGATGTCGCCTTTGAACCGATGCGTCTGCGTATAGGCTTCGCGGGCGAGTTTTGCGATCGCGATAGTTTTGTCGGTGCCAGCGACCTTCGCCATTCCTTCCGCGAGCACGATGTCGTCGGTTGCCGCCTCGAGCAGGTGGCCGGCCATTTTAATGAGTTTGGTCCGGATTTTTTGTGCAGCAATCAGGGTCGCGCCGCCTGAAATCACCAGCGAGCGGCTGGCGAAGGTTCCCCATCCATAGGGCGTCCGATCAGTGTCGCCATGCACTACTTTTATCATTTCGGGCGTGATGCCAAGTTCGTCGGCAATGATTTGCGCCAACGTCGTGCGCAGGCCTTGTCCGTGCGGCGATGAGCCGATGCGCGCCTCGACGAAACCGGATGGATCGACAGTTATGATGACGGTTTCCCAGCCCGGCGTGATCTCCATGCCGCGCGCCGCGAACGCCGGGCTTCCGTAGCCGGTCCGTTCGGAAAATGTCGCGAAGCCGATGCCGAGATGGCGGCCCTTGATGCGCGCCTCCGCCTGGCGCTTGCGGAAAGCCGGCACATCGATCGCCTTCACCGCCATTTCCAACGTCTCTTTGTATGTAGCCTCGTCATATTCGAGGCCCATCGCGGACTTGTAGGGAAATTTGTCGATGAGGTTGCGCCGGCGGACGTCGATCGGGTCGAGAGCGAAAGCACGCGCTGCCTTGTCCATCAATCGCTCGAGCGTGAAGGTGATGACCGGTCGCGATACGCCGCGATAAGGCGCCATCGTGCAGGTGTTCGTGATCACGCCGCGCGCGAGGCATTGGTACTGCTGCACGTCATATGGGCCGGGCATTTCCGCCATGGCCATCAACGGCTCGACCCCGCAAGTCGTCGGAAAACACGAATAAGCGCCGATATTGGAGATGATGTCGGCTTTCAGCGCGACCAGCTTTGCGTTCTTGTCGAAGGCGCCTTCAAGCGTGACGTATTGGTCGCGTGAATGGAACGCCGCGATTAGATTCTCGCGGCGATCTTCTGTCCAGGCGACGGAGCTTTTGAGCTTGCGCGCCAGCCAGACCAGCACGACATATTCGCCGGCGAGTGACATCTTTTGCCCGAATCCGCCGCCGACGTCCGGTGCAATTACGCGCAGGTCAGATTCCGAAATGCCAAGCACGTCGCAAATGGCCGTGCGTGTCAGATGCGGCATCTGCGTGCTGCAGGTCAACGTAATACGCCCAGTCGCTGCGTCGTATGCAGCGTGGCCGCCGCGCGGCTCCATGGGAGTTGCGTTTTGTCGACGCGAGCGTGCTTCGACCTTGACGACCTTGTGGGCGTTTTCCCAGACGGGGTCGAAGCCGGGCGTCTTGACCTTGCCTTCGAGGATGACGTTACCGGGCGCCTCGACGTGCACCTGAGGCGCACCGTTCTCGAGTGCAGCGCGCGCATCGGCCACGGAAGGCGTTTCGTCAATCGAGACTCCGACCTCGTCAACGGTGTCTTCCGCCTCTTCCTCGCTCTGCGCCACGACGGCTGCAACGGGTTCGCCGATAAAGCGCACGGCACCGTCCGCAAGCACCGGCTGGCCGACCGGCTTGTAATTAAACTTGTGCAGCATCGGAGTGATCTTCTTTACGCCGGCAAGATCGGCCGCCGTGATAACCATCGCACCGTTTGGTGCCGCGATACTTCTCAACTTTCCGGCGGCGGCGGGGCTGCGCACGAAACGAACCCAATGAGCGGCGGGGACATCCGCGGTAAAGCGGCCTTGGCCCGTTATGAGTGCGGGATCCTCGAGCCGCCGAATGGCGCGGCCGACCCAGGTCATGCCTGAGCCTCGAGTGCCATGCGCGCTCATGACGTGCTGCTCTCCAGTGCGCGGCGGACTACTGCTCGCACGAGATCCCGTCTGTATTCGGCGGTGGTTTGGTGATCCTCGAGCGGGTCAATAGCCGCGGCCGCAGCAGCAGCAGCAGTGCGGAAGATTTTGTCGCTTGGCGTCTGGCCGTTAAGGGCGGCTTCGGCCTCCGGGATGCGGCGCGGCGATGACTCTGCGCCGCCGAGGCCGACACGTGCATCGGCGATTTTTCCGCCCTGCAGGCGATACGTGACAAGAGATGCCGCCATAGCGAAGTCGCCGGCGCGGCGGCTGAATTCGTTGAAACCAAACCTGGCGTCATTCGCCAGCAGCGGCACCTGCGCTTCGACCAGCAGTTCGTCTTCCGCAAGAGCTGTCGACATGATGCCGGTGAAAAAATGTTTTGCCGCAATCGCGCGCTCACCACGTGTGCTCTTGGCAATGAGCGTGGCGTCAAGTGCGACTGCGACGAGGCACCATTCCGAGGCGGGATCGGCATGCGCCAGGCTCCCGCAGAACGTGCCGCGCATACGTATCGGGTAGTGTGCGATGTGATGCGCGGCGACGCTCAGCAGTTTGCCCAGCGGATTGCTGCTGACCGATGTATGGAACGCCGCATGCCGCACGCAGGCGCCGATCGACAGCGTCTTTCCGTCACTTGCGATCTTGTCGAGCCCCGCGACCTCGTTGATGTCCACGAGATGCGTGGGCTTAGCGAGCCGGAAGGCCATGATCGGCACGAGACTTTGCCCACCGGCCAGCACCCGGCCGTCCTGCGGCGCTACTTCGGCCAGGATCTTCAGCGCCTCGTCGAGGGCCTTCGGCGCATGGCGGATAAACGGCGCAGGCTTCATTAATAAACTTTCAAGCGTGGCCGGACCTAATTATTTGTATGCAAACGATAAAGTGTGTAATTGTCAAACTGGCGCCGCTATGCCGAGGTGCGACAGCAGGTGCCAGGGTGTCGTTGTTTCTTTGAAGCCGCCAAATTCGTATCCTATTCGTGGGGCGACACAACAAGGGGGGCCGGGGATGCCGGTGCCGAGATCTATTATTGCTATTTGCCTGGCGGGCATCATCCCGGCAGTGGGGCCGGCGTTGGCGCAGGACAGCAAGCGGCCCGACAAGGTTTCATTCTATTTCGCTGCCCACGAGGACGATTGGCAACTGTTCATGAATCCGTCTGCCTTTGAGGATGTGGTCAGCGGTGCTGCGAAGACGGTGTTCGTTCACTTGACGGCCGGCGACGCCGGACTCGGTGTCGGTTTCGGCGGCCGCAAGCATCCATTTTATCTGGCGCGCGAAAACGGCGCCGAAGCCGCGATTCGCTTCATGGCCAACGCCAATTCCGCGCCCGCCGAGCGTCTAGTAGCACCCATGACGTTCAACGGGCATTCGATCTATCGCGTGAGTTACCGTAATACCGTTGGATATTTTCTGCGCGTTCCGGACGGTCATTGGTCCGGCGACGGCTACTACGATACCGGATTTGAATCGCTCAAGCGGCTCGCCAGCGGCGAAAACGAGACCCTGCACGCGGTGGATGGATCGACGATCTATCACGGCTGGAACGATCTGGTCGCTACATTGCGCGAGATCGTCGCGTATGAACGCGGGAAGGCGGCACTTGTTCAGATCAATGTCGCCGAGATCAATGCGCGCATCAATCCGCAGGATCACTCCGATCATCTCATGACGGCGAAAGCCGCGCTCGACGCCGTCAAGGATTCAAGTTGCGTTCGGCGGGTTTATTACGTCGACTACGCCAGCTCGCGGCTGCCGCAAAATCTCGATGTGCAGAAACGGGACATGGAAAGCTCGGTGCTGGCGGTAACGCTTGCTGGTGTTCAGGCTCTCGACCACAGCACGTCGTGGCACCACTATGACGAATCGTTCGTTGGTCGGAACTACTTCCGGGCCCAGGATCCGACCGGCCGCTGCGATGCTTCGCGAACCGCGTTGGCGACGGCGCCGCAATAGGAGTTTGGCCTTTCAGCCGACGAACCTCACGTTCGGGTTATCGAAGCAATTTTTGGTCCCGGTTGACGTGCATCAAATAGCCGCCCATGTTGAGCGGCTATTTTATTTCGCAACCATTTCCACCTTGACCCGTTTTTCGTCTGGTTCACGCTTAAGTCGGCAGCTAATTGGCGGCGCCCGATGCGCTACGCAGACGTTCCTATCGCTTTGCAGACGCGCCGCGTCCTTTCCGTCGATGCGGTGCGCGGATTCAGCATTTTCTGGATCATCGGGGCCGACGGCGCGGTGATTGCGCTTGAGCGAATGCTGCGTGGCAAAGGCCCGGTGCTCAGCTCCGTGGGCGAATTCCTCGGCACACAAATGACCCATGCCGACTGGGAGGGCTTCCGCTTCTACGACTTTATCTTTCCCCTTTTCATTTTCATTACAGGTGTTTCGATTGTGCTCGCATTGCCGCGGCTGGTCGAGCGCGAGGGAAGGGCGAAAACCCACCTGCACGTGCTGCGGCGCGCGCTTCTCTTGTATGTGCTGGGCATCATCTATTATGGCGGTGTCGGCCAGCAGCTGGGCGACATACGCTTCGTCGGCATCCTGCAGCGTATAGCCGTCTGCTATTTGTTTGCGTCGATTCTTTTTCTCAATCTCGACTGGCGTGGTCTGGTTGGCGCGGTTATCGCGTTGCTGGTGGGCTATTGGGCGTTGCTGACATTTGTGCCGGTGCCCGGGCTGGGTGCCGCCTCGTACCAACCCGAAACCAACCTCGCCAACTGGATCGATCTTCACTATCTGCCGGGGCGGTTGTGGGACGAGACGCGCGATCCGGAAGGGTTGCTTAGCACGCTGCCGGCGATCGGCACGTGTGTGCTTGGCGTGCTGGCCGGGCTATTGCTCAAGGACGAGCGAATTCCGCCCGCGCAAAGAACGTCATGGCTCATCGCGGGCGGACTCGCGATGATTGGCGCTGGCTATCTGTGGGGTCTGCAATTTCCGATCATCAAGGCGATCTGGACGTCTTCATTTGTGCTGATCGTCGGCGGCTACAGCATGATACTGCTCGCTGTTTCGCACCAGATGATCGATGTCTGGGAATGGAAATCCTGGGCCACGCCCTTCGTGTGGATCGGAGCGAACGCGATCTTGCTGTATTTCCTCAACGGGATTGTCGGTTTTGCGCCGTTGGCGTTTCGGCTGGTCGGCGGCGACGTCGCGCTCTGGATCAGCAGTGTGACAACGCCGGGAACAGGCGCATTTCTGGGGCACGTTCTCGGGCTTGCGTTCGCAATCGTGCTCGCCGGTTTTCTTTACCATCGCAGGATTTTCCTGCGCGTGTAGAGTTCAGGTCCCGACCTTGAGCTCGGACACGAGCGCGCGCAGGGCGGCGACCGTTGAAGGGGCGACGCTCTTTCCCGTGCGCGGGTTTTCCGACGGGATATTTTCGATTGTCATCGTAAATCGGGCGGTGTCGGCGTCGACCGTTATCGTATGAGTGTTGCGTGTGACGCCTGGATCGGCCCAGATTTCAAGCTGAGTACGGTCCGGCCCGATTCCCGCAAGGCTGAGTGCCGCTGCGACATTGACATTGGTGGGGAATCCGCGGGCACCTTCGCGCGCGCTGCCGTCGAACACCTTCAATGGTTCCTTCAACCCGGTCACCGAAATTCCCCGCTCGCTCAGATAAGGTGCGCCGTCGAGTCCCGCCGGCGGCTTGCGCGTCACCATCTTGACCGAATGGATCGTGCCTTCGGCCGCGGCGCGAACCGCATCGAGGCCGATGAGTGCTCCGGTCGGCACGAGAATCCGCGCGCCTTTCCGGCGCGCGCGCTCGACGAGGTCGCCGTTTTCCAGCAATTGCGCAACCGAAAGCGGCATGAAGATGCGGCCTTTGTCGATCGCGCTGATGGCGATGTCGCGGAACAAGGCTGGCGGCAGGCATTCGACGACGATGTCACAGTCGTTTGCGAGTTCGGTGGGCTTGCGGACGAGAATGTCACTGCCGACCTGCGGCAGTGCCCGTTGCGCCTTTTCCGCGTCGCGCACGGCCACGGCTGCAAGCGTGAGACCCGGGACGCCCGCGATCAGGCGTCTTGCTACATCGAGTCCGACCGCGCCGAGACCGGCGATGCCGACACGCAGCGTCTTCTTGTTATTCGTTTGTGTCATTTCTTCCGGCCGGTGAAGTTGGGTTTGCGTTTTTCCATGAATGCCCGTACGCCCTCGGCATAGTCCGGTGTCAGGCTCGCCGCCCGCTGCGATTCGCGCTCAAGATCGAGCTGAGCATCGAGTGTATTCGTTGAAGACGCATTGAGCGCGCGCTTGATCAAGGCCAGGCCTTGTGTCGGTGCGGCAGCGAAATGCTCGCAAAGCTTCTGCGCCTCGCCAGCGAGCGCCGCATCGTCAACGCATTTCCAGATGAGGCCCCATTGTTCGGCCTTCTCCGCCGGCAACGGCTCGGCCAGAAGCGCAAGCCCGCGTCCCCGTGCATCGCCGACAAGCCGTGGAAGAAACCATGTGCCTCCCGAATCCGGCACAAGGCTCACACGCGCAAATGACTGAATAAAACTGGCCGACCGGGCGGCCAGCACGATGTCGCAGGCAAGCGCGATATTGCAGCCGGCACCGGCAGCGACGCCATTCACTGCGGCAATAACAGGAAAGGGTAGGGCGCGCAGCTTGCGGACCAGCGGATTGTAGTGTGCCTCCAGCGCGCCGCCGAGCAGGACCGTCTCGCCTGGCTTGGCGAGCCGGTCGCTGAGATCCTGTCCCGTGCAGAAGCCGCGTCCGGCACCGGTGATCAGCAGCGCGCGGCAACTTTCGTCGGCCTCCGCCTCGTCGATCGTCCTGCGCAATGCCTGATGCATCGCCTCGTTGAAGGCGTTGAGCTTGTCGGGCCGGTTGAGCGTGATGGCGCGATATCCACTGCGGACGTCGACGATAACCGGCGTCTCGGGCGTCATGACTTTTCGAGAAACCGGTCGAGTTTGCCGATTTCTTCCTTCCTGTCCTCGAAGTCTTCCGCGATACGTTCGTAAAGCCGGGCCGCAGCCTGCAGCATATCCCGTTCGGGAAATTCTTCGCCGACGAACGCGGCGATTTCATCCAGCTCAGCGACCCAGCGGTAGGCTTTCGAATACATGCTGGGCACCTGGTTTGAGAGATAACGAAGGAGGTCGGGTCGGCTTTCGGCGAGCTCCGTTTTCAACGCCTCGGCCGAGCCGCCGCGGCTTGCAGCCAGCATCATGGCCGTGCCGAGCGCAGTGAATCCCTTGGTGATGCCGGCATAGGACATCTTGAGCGCCGATGCGGCTGTGATCGGGCCGTCGAGCACGCGCACAATCAACCCATAGTCATTGAGTCTTGCGACATCTTTAGCCGCCGGACCCGACGCATAAATTTTTGTGTTGGTGCTGCCGGGCTTCGGCGGCGGCCCGATGATACCGGCGCCGACGAAAGGACAGCCGGTCGTGGCGATCACATCGGCGATCTTCTGCATGGTCGGCGGGCTGACCGCATTGCATTCGAGATAGATCGGCTTTCTGTTGGCCGCGGTCAGGATAGGGGCGAGGCGGGTTGCGAGGCCGAACGCGTCGCCGGGTGGAACAATCGAGAGAAAAAAATCGGCTTCCGCGAGCATCCGTTCTTCCACCGGCTGCATGCCGGCCTCGCGGGCGCGTTTGATGCTTTCCTCGCTGCGGCCTGCAAGCGACGTCAGCACGGTGACTTTGTTCTCCGTCAGACGGCGGCCGATCCCGGCGCCCATATTGCCCGGCGCGATAACGGCAACGGTGGGGGTCGTGCTCACGATCCGGTGACTCCGCCGTCGAGATTGATGCTCTGGCCTGTGACGAAGGCGGAGGCCTCCGATGCCAAAAACAGCACCGCTCCGACCAGATCTTCGGGCACCTCCGCGCGCGGCACGCATTGCATGGCGATGATGCGCTCCTTCTGGGCCGGCGTGACCGTCTTGCGCTCGATCTCGGTGAAGGTTGCGCCCGGCAGGATAGCATTCACCGTGATGTTGTCGGGGCCGAGTTCGCGCGCCATCGACAGGCTCATGCCCGCGAGCGCGGCTTTGGTCGCGATATAATGCAGGTAGTTCGGCCGTCCAAGACGTACGGCGCCGGAGGCTACATTGATGATGCGGCCCCACTTGGCGTGCCGCATCGCGGGCAGCACGGCGCGCGCGCAAAGAAATGGCCCGGTGAGATTGACGCGCAACACGCGTTCCCATTCCTCCAGGGGAATCTGGTCGAATGGCCGCATCTCCAGGGTCGAGAAGATTCCGGCATTGTTGATCAGCACGTCGATGCGGCCGTACTCATCCTCCACTGCTTCGACCATTTCCGCGATCGAGTTTTCGTCGGCGACGTCCGTTGTGACGGCGAAAGCCTGGCCTCCGGCCTTCATGATTTCCTCTGAAACTGCGGCCGCCTTCTTTTCGTTCAGCTCCGCGATGATGGCCCGTGCACCGGCCGTTGCGAACGATTTTGCGAACACGCGCCCAATGCCCTGGCCTGCGCCGGTGACAATGACGACGCGATCCTTCAGGCTCGGAAACACGACATTCTGCAATTCGGCGCTCATGCCGCGCCCCGCTCCAGCTGCGGCAATTGCTCCAGCGCGGCGCGCGCATCCCACGACGTCCACCAGGGCTTGAGCCCAAGATCGTTCGCGATGATGCCTGCCGTGATGTAGCCGGCGCCGCCGGAAATCGCGCCGCCCGGGTGACCGGCGGAGCCTGCGCTGTACAGATTCGGGATCGGCGAACGGTAGCCGAAGTGGTTATACATCACCTGCTCGGCGTTGAATGCGCCCATGAAGATGTCGCCGCCGCGCATGTTGACCATCTCCTGCACGTATTCGCGGCCGGTGTAGACGTAGCGTCCGAGAATGTTCTTGCTAGTCATGTTCGGGCAGTAACGCGCGAAGCATTCGACGATTCTGTCGGAGAACTCCTCCTTGAAGACCTCGTAACTTTGTCCGCCGAGATCGGGATTGAGCGGCATGACGTGCCAACAATAGGTCGTGTGCTTGCCCGGCGGGGCCTGTGTCGGGTCGAGCAGGCTGAGAGGCCCTGATCCGAACTGCACCAGCTTCGGCACGCGGCCGGCTTGCACGTCCTGATGAGCTGAGAACAGGTCCTCCATGGTCTCGGCGCCGATGCTCCACTTCAGCGAGCGGTTGATGTTCGGGTCGAATTTCTCGGCGGCGAAACGCGGACTTTCGTCGAGCGCGAGATGCAGCCCGAACAGACTCCACGCGGTGTACTGGAAACTGTCGAGCTTCTTGAGGAATGCAGCGGGCAACTGTTCGCGACCGATCATGTTTTCAAAAGTCTGGTGCACATCGAGCGTTGAAGCCACGAATTGCCTGGCACGGACCGTCTGGCCGCCGAGCAGCTCGATACCGGTGGCGCGTCCATTCTCGACGAGGATGCGATCGATGTTCACCTGCGGCTGGAACGTGCCACCGGTGGCGATGAACGCCTCCATCAGGCCGCGCGCCAGATTGAATGAACCGCCCTGGCAAAGCTGGTAGCCGCTTTCCAGATCGAAGGCGCGGATCACCGAGCCCATCGGCGAGGTCTTCGAGAGGGTGTCCACGAGCCAAGTGCCGAACAGGGACACCTTGAAGAGGAACAGCAGCCGCACATGCTCGTTCTCGAACAACTCGCGGACGACGTCGAGCGGTTGCCGGTTGGACACCTCCAGAAATTCGCGCCCCAAAGCCGTGCGCGATAGCAGTGCTTCACGCTCCGGCTTCGGCAAAGGTTCGGCATAGCGCTCCGGCAGAAAGATCTCCGCCGTGATCTTTTCCGCCTTGCGGTTCCAGTCGCGGAAGGTTTGCGCGTCCTTTTTCGAGAACCGTGCAACGTTCGCGACTGATTCTTCGAGATCGCGCCCGAGCACCAGGGCGCTGCCGTCGTGATGCGCCTGGCCAAACTCGTAGCGCGGCGTGATGTAGGTGACGCGCTCGTCCAGGTTCAAATCCTTGAACCAAGGCGTCTCGCTGATATGGAAATGATTGATGGAATGCAGGTTGTGATAGAAGCCGGGCAGCGTTACTTCGCGCGTGCACAAGCCGCCGCCATATGTCAGGCGGCGATCCACCAATAGAATGCTCAGGCCGGCGCGGGCGAGATAGGTGCCCAAGATCAAGCCATGGTGTCCCGCACCGATGATGATGCCGTCGTAGGCCTTATCGAGCGCCTTGGACAAAGGTCGAATTCCTCGAACTATAATTCCTGCGGTCTGGGGCAGGTCCGGGCGGGCTAGAGTGCAAGGCGGCCGGCTTCCGGGTCAACGGGCACAAGTCGCATGCCGTGGGACGCCAGAGAGCCGTCCGACCGCACATTCTCCGGGTGGACCAATGCCCGCCGATTTCGGTACATTAGGCCATCCAAAACACGGGCCGAAACGGCCTCGGGGAGGAACACATGCGTAACACGCTTTTGGCCGCGAGCGCTGCTTTGCTGCTCGCAGCGGGCCCGGCTGCGGCCCAGCAGAAAACCATCAAGATCGGTTTCATCAGCACCTTCAGTGGTCCGGTCGCGGTGATTGGCAACGACATGCGTAATTCGTTCGAGCTTGCGCTCGATCATCTGGGCCGCAAGATGGGCGGCATCCCAGTCGAGGTCATCTATGAAGATGACGGCTTCAAGCCGGAAGTCGGCAAACAGAAGACTGATAAGCTCATCGAGTCTGACAAGGTCGACTTTCTGACGGGCTATATCTGGTCGAACGTGCTGCTCGCCTCGCTGAAGTCGGCGGTCGACTCCAAGACGTTTCTGATCACGGCCAACGCCGGCCCCTCGCAGATCGCCGGTGAGCTGTGCTCGCCCTATGTGTTCTCAAGTTCCTGGAACAACGACCAGACGCCGCAATCCGTAGGCTTGTACATGAACCAGAAGGGCGTGAATTCGGTGTTCCTGATTGGCCCGAACTACGCCGCGGGCAAGGACATGCTGGCCGGCGTTGCCTCGACCTTCAAAGGAAAGGTTGTTGGCCAGGAGCTGACCAAGTGGCCCGACCAGCTCGATTTCTCGGCGGAACTTGCTAAGGTGAAAGACGCCAATCCGGACGCTGTATTCGTATTCTATCCGGGCCGTGCGGGCGTCCAATTCCTGACGCAATATGCGCAGGCCGGACTTAAAGGAAATATCCCGCTCTACACGGCCTTCACGATCGACGAGCTGTCGCTGCCGCTACAGAAGGATCTCGCGCTCGGTGTGCCGGGCGCGCAGCAATGGGTGAACGACCTGCCGAACGACGCAAACAAAAAGTTCGTGGAGGATTACCGCAAGAAGTACAATTCGCGTCCGTCCTTTTATGGCGCCCAGTCCTACGATGCGGCGATGCTGATCAATTCGGCAATAGTCGCAACCAAGGGCAATCTGTCCGACAAGAACGCGGTGCGCGGGGCACTCGAGAAGGCGGATTTCAAATCGGTGCGCGGCGGCTTCAAGTTCGGGCCCAACCACGTTCCGATCCAGAACTTCTATCTGCAAAATGTCGTGAAGGACGGCGACGAATACGTGCTAAAGACAACCGCCACGATCGTCAAGGACTTCCAGGACGTCCATCACACCAAGTGCAAGATGCCGGCGAACTGATGCGGGAGTAGTCAATAATGGCGGCGGCGCATGCGCGCTGCCGCCATTTTTAATTTGCCGATGTGGTGAAGCCTTCACGTCATGACGCTGTTCATCGAGCAATGTCTCAACGGGCTGCAATTCGGCCTGCTGCTGTTCATGCTGGCGGCAGGGTTGACGCTGGTGTTCGGCATCATGGACCTCGTCAACCTGGCGCACGGCTCGCTGTACATGATCGGCGCGTATTTTGCCGCGACCTTCACGGCGTGGACCGGCAACTTCCTGCTTGGCGTCGCGATGGCGCTTGCCGGAACGCTGCTCGTCGGCATGGCTCTGGAAGTCGTTGTGATGCGGCGACTCTACGGCCGCGACCACCTCGATCACGTGCTGGCGACGTTCGGTCTCATTCTGTTTTTCGATGAGACGGTCCGGTTGATCTGGGGGCCGGCAGGCTTGAGTTTGCCGTTGCCGTCGTGGCTCAACGCGCCGGTGCAGATTCTTCCCGGCGTCTACTACTCGGCCTACAAGCTCTCGATCATCATCGTTTCGCTTGCGGTTGCCGTCGGCCTCTATTTTCTGGTGATGCGCACGCGCGTTGGCATGCTGATCCGCGCCGGCGCCTCGAACCGCGAGATGGTCGGCGCGCTCGGGGTCAATATCAAACTGCTCTACACACTGGTGTTCGGTCTTGGGGCGGCACTCGCCGGACTTGCCGGGTTGATGCAGGCGCCGATCTTAACCGTACAGATCGGGATGGGCGAGATCATCATCATTCTTGCTTTCGTTATCACGGTCATTGGCGGCATCGGCTCAATCCGCGGCGCATTTGTCGCCGCAATTTTTATCGGGGTGGTCGACACGCTGGGCCGTGCCTTCTTTCCGGACCTGCTGCGAATGGTGCTGAGCCCCGCCGCCGCATCGACCGCTGCGCCCGCGCTGTCGTCGATGCTGATCTATTTGCTGATGGCGATCGTGCTCGTGCTCAAGCCGGAAGGCCTGTTCTCGGCGGGCAACAAATGAGCGGCTGGCTTTCCGCACGCACGGTCACGGTTGTCGTGCTGCTCGCTGCACTGGCGTTTTTACCAGTGTACGTCGAGCTTGGCGGAAGCCGTTTCCTGCTCACGCTCTTCACCCGCATCATCATTTTGGCGATGGCGGCGGTGAGCCTCAATCTGATCCTGGGTTTTGGCGGCATGATGAGCTTCGGCCATGCCGTTTATCTTGGCATTGGCGGCTATGCCGTCGGTATGCTGGCGCATGAGGGGATTTACAGCGGGTTCGTGCAGTGGCCGGTCGCGCTTGCGGCATCCGCGCTTTTTGCTCTGGTCATCGGCGCGCTTAGCCTGCGTACGCGCGGGGTCTACTTCATCATGATCACTTTGGCCTTCGCGCAGATGGCCTATTACATCGTCGCGGGTCTCGCGCGCTACGGCGGCGATGACGGCCTCACGATCTACAAGCGCAGCCAGTTTTTCGAACCGATCAATTTGTCGAATAAGACGCAGTTTTACTACATCTGCCTCTTTCTGCTTTATGCATCGATCTATCTGGTGTGGCGCATGGTCAATTCGCGCTTCGGGATGGTTATCCAGGGCTCGCGTGCGAACGACACGCGCATGCGTGCGATTGGGTTTCCAACCTTTCGCTACAAGCTGACCTGCTTTGTCATTGCCGGCACACTGTGCGGACTTGCCGGCGCGCTGCTCGCCAACCATACCGATTTCGTAAGCCCTGCAATGATGTATTGGACGCGCTCGGGTGACCTCATCATTATGGTCGTGCTTGGTGGCATGGGCTCGGTGGTCGGTCCGGTGTTCGGTGCTGTAGTTCTTCTGGTGCTGGAGCAAGCGCTCTCGGGCATTACCGAGTACTGGCAGATCATTCTTGGGCCGCTGCTGCTGCTGGTCGTGCTGTTCGCGCGTGGCGGCATCGACGGCTTGCTCGGCAGGGTGCGCCATGCCTGATCTGCTGCAGGTAGAAAGTCTTTCCAAGCGCTTTGGCGGTATCGTCGCAACCGACGACCTCAGTATCTCGATTCCCGAAGGGCAACTGCACGCGGTGATCGGCCCGAATGGGGCAGGCAAGACCACGCTGATTGCCCAACTCAGCGGGGAACTCACGCCCGATTCCGGTCGCATCCAGTTTGACGGCAGCGATCTCACAACGCTGTCGACGCCCATGCGCAGCGCGCTCGGCCTGGCGCGCTCTTTCCAGATCACGTCGCTTTTTCTTGATCTTTCGGTTCTCGACAATGTGGCATTGGCCGTTCAGGCGCATGCCGGGCATTCGTTTCACTTCTGGCGCGATGCGCGCCGAGAGCCTGAATTGCGCGATCCTGCCCGTGCGAGGCTGGCGAGGGTCGGGCTCACAGCGCGCGAAAATCTACCGGCGTCGGCGCTCAGCCATGGCGAACGTCGCCAGCTTGAGCTCGCGATGGCCTTGGCTTCGAAGCCGCGCATGCTTTTGCTCGACGAACCAATGGCAGGGCTCGGGCCGGAGGAATCGGCGCGCATGGTGGCGATGCTGCGCGAGCTCAAGAAGGAGGTGACCATCCTTTTGGTCGAGCACGACATGGAGGCGGTCTTCGCGCTCGCCGATCGTATTACGGTCTTGGTTTATGGCCGCGTGATCGCTTCGGGAAAGCCGGAGGAGATTCGTAACAACGCGCAGGTGCGCGACGCTTATCTCGGTGAGCAGGAGGCCGTCCATGGCTGAACCTGTGCTCGCGCTCGATGGAATCGAAACCTGCTACGGGTTGAGCCAGGTGCTGTTCGGGGTGTCGCTGGCGATCGCGCCGGGCGAGATGGTGACGCTGATGGGTCGCAACGGCATGGGCAAGACGACGACCGTGCGATCGATCATGGGGCTTACGCCGGCGCGGGCCGGTGCCATCCGTTTCATGGGCACCGATATTCGGGGGCTGCCTTCGTACAAGGTGGCCCAGCACGGGATCGGCCTGGTGCCGGAAGGCCGGCAGATCTTTCCGAACCTTTCCGTGCGCGAGAATCTGCTCGCAACGGCGGTCCATCGCGACGGTGCGGGATGGACGCTCGACAAGGTCTACGCGCTGTTCGCGGGGCTCGCCGAACGCGAGAGCAGCATGGGCAATCAACTGTCCGGCGGTGAGCAGCAGATGCTTGCGATAGGTCGTGCACTCATGACCAATCCGCGGCTGCTGATCCTCGATGAGGCGACAGAAGGCCTCGCGCCGCTTATTCGCGCGGAGATTTGGCGGTGTCTTGCCCGCCTCAAAGAGTTGGGCCTTTCGATCCTGGTCATCGACAAGAATGTCGGCGCACTGTTGCGGGTGGCCGACCGTCATTTCCTGATCGAACGCGGGCGCGTGGTGTGGAAGGGCACCTCGCCGGAGCTTGCCGCGGCGCCCGACGTGCAGCACCGCTACTTGGGCGTTTGACCTATTCGGCCGGCAGCGGCGGACCGCGACGTCGGATGAACGTAAAGGTCGCTCCGCCGAGCCTGCGGTGCAATTTGTCGAGCAGCAGATAGATTACCGGCGTCGTGTAGAACGTGAGCACCTGCGACACCAGCAGCCCGCCAATGATGGTAATGCCGAGCGGGCGCCGCAGTTCGGACCCGGGGCCGATGGCGATGACCAGCGGCAATGCACCGAGCATGGCGGCCATCGTGGTCATCAGGATCGGGCGGAAACGCGCGAGACACGCGTCGTGAATGGCTCGTTCGGGCGAGAGGCCGAGCCGCCGCTCGCCGTCCAGCGCGAAGTCCACCATCATGATGCCGTTCTTCTTTACGATGCCGATCAGAAGAATGATGCCGATGAAAGCGATGATCGAAAGTTCCGCGCCAAACAGTTGCAGGGCCAGTAGCGCACCGAGCCCGGCCGATGGCAGCGTGGAAATGATCGTCAGGGGATGTGCAAGACTTTCATAGAGAATGCCGAGAACGATGTAGACAGCGATAAGCGCTGCGATCAGCAAAAGCGGTTGCGCGCCGGCGGCCTGTCTGAAGGATTTGATATCGCCGGCAAAATCCGCATGGATGATGTCGGGCAAATGCAGGTCGATGACGGCTTTTTCGATTGCCGCGGTGGTTTCCTCGATGGAGGCATCGGGCGTCAGGTTGTACGAGATCGTTATCGAGGGGAATTGGCCCTGATGATTGACCGCGAGTGGAACATTGCCGCGCTCCATGCTCGTTACGGCTGACAACGGAACCTGCGCGGCGCCGTTGCCCGGAACGTAGACGCGGGTGAGATCGCTCGGGTCGCGCTTGTACTGGCGGTCCACTTCCAGAATGACGCGGTACTGGTTGCGGGTGCCGTAAATTGTCGAGATCTGCCGTTGCGAAAAGGAGTTGTTGAGCGCGTTGTCGATATCCTGGACACGCACACCCAGCCGCGCCGCGGCTTGTCGGTCGATGCTGATATTGACCTGCAACCCTCCCTGGTCACGGTCAGTCGTGACGTCGACGACGCCCGGCACCTGCTTTACGCGGTCGAGAACGCCCGATACGCGCTTCTGCAATTCCTCGATGTCAGAGCTCCACAGCGTGAACTGGTATTGCGAATCGGATTGCCGGCCGCCCACCCGAACGTCTTGGGCTGGAAACATAAAAACGCGGAGACCGGGAATCTCGGCGAGCTTCGGCCGTATCCGCGCGATGACACGCTGGGTGCTCAGTCCACCGCGCTCGTTGAGCGGCTTCAGGCTGATAAACAAGCGGCCGAAATTGACCGCGGCGTTGAAATTCGAGGCGCCGACCGACGAGCCGAGGCCTGCGACAGCAGGGTCGGCGAGCACCACATCCATCGCCTTGAGCTGCAGGGCCTTCATGGCGTCGAACGAAATATCCGGTGATGCGATCGTGCCGCCGAAGACCAGGCCGGTGTCGTCCTGCGGGAAGTAGCCTTTCGGCGTCTTGATGTAGAGGCCGATAGTGAGCACGATCGTTGCGACGAATACAATCAGCATGAACGACCGGTGAGCGAGCGCGAGCGTGAGCGTGCGGTCGTAAAACCGGACCAGCCGAGTCAGCAAGCCCTCGACCTGGCGGTCGAGCCAGGTGCCGTCGCGGCTCGGCGGCTGCCGCACGAAGTAGGCACAAATCATCGGCGTCACCGACAGCGACACCACGGTAGAAATCGCGATCGCAAACGCAAGCGTCACGGAGAATTCGCGGAACAGACGGCCAACGACGCCACCCATGAAGAGCAGCGGGATAAAGGCTGCGATCAGCGATACCGAAATCGATACCACCGTGAAGCCGATCTGCCGCGCGCCCTGCAGGGTCGCCCGCAGGGGCGAGGTGCCTTTTTCGAGATGTCGGAAGGCATTTTCGATCATGACGATAGCGTCATCGACCACAAAGCCCACGCTCACTGCGAGCGCCATCAGCGACAGGTTGTCGATGGAAAAGCCAGCGGCCCACATGGCAGCGCAGGTGCCGGAGAGCGCAAGCGGCACTGTTACGCCGGCTGCCGCGGTTGGTGCCGCCCGCCGCAGAAACAGAAACACGACGAGCATTACGAGGACGACGGTCGCCGCGAGCGTAAGCTGCATATCGTGCACGCTGGCCCGGATGGTCTGTGTGCGGTCACTCAACACCGAAATGTCGAGACCTTCGGGCACCCATTGCCGAAGCTCGGGCAGCAATTCGTAGATCCGGTCAACGGTGTCGATGACGTTGGCGTTTCCTTGCTTGGTAATGATGAGCAGAACCGAAGGGTCTCTGTTGAACCATCCCGCCGAACGCGTGTTCCGCACGCTCGGGCGGATGGTGGCAACGCTCGACAGACGAATAACCGTACCGTTGACCGTCTTGACGACAACCGGATCGTACTCGCCGGCATCGCGCAGCTGGTCGTTGATGCCGATCGTGACGGCTCGCTTGCTGCCATCGAACGACCCAAGAGGGCCGGCCGCATTTGAATTGGAGATGGCAGTGCGGACATCTTCCAGTGAAAGGCCCATTGCCGACAGCCGCGCCGGGTCGACGCTTACTCGGATGGCCGGTTGCTCTGAACCTGCGACAGTCACGTCAGCCACACCATCGACCTGCGACAGGCGCTGCGCGATCACGCTGTCGGCAGCGTCGTAAATAGCGCTCGGCTGCAGGGTCTTCGATGTGAGCGCAAGAATCAGGATCGGGGCTGCCGATGGGTTGGCCTTGCGGAACGTCGGCAACGTCGGCAGGTCGCCAGGCAGGTCGGCGAGTGCTGCGTTAAGTGCGGCCTGCACGTCGCGTGCGGCGCCATCGATGCTGCGGTTGAGGTCGAACTGGATTGTGATGCGGGAAAGGCCGAGCGAGGAGACCGATGTCATCTCGGTCACGCCGGAAATTTCGCCGAGACGCCGTTCGAGCGGCGCCGCCACCGTCGCCGCCATCACGTTGGGCTCGGCTCCCGGACGGCTGGCGCTCACATAAATCGTCGGGAATTCAACGGTCGGAAGGCTGGCGACCGGAAGAAACAGGTATGCGACCGCGCCGACGAGGAACAGGCCGATGGCGAGGAGCGTGGTGCCGATCGGACGCCGGATGAACGGGTACGAGAAGTTCACGGGCGGCTCCGTGCCGGACGCGTCGCGCGCGGTGTGGCGGGAGGTGCGGCCGGCGTCAGGCGCGCGCGCAGGCGCTCCATATAGAGATAGATTACGGGCGTGGTGTAGAGTGTCAGCAACTGCGACAGCAGCAAACCGCCGACGATGGTGATGCCAAGCGGGTTGCGCAGTTCCGATCCGGTTCCTCCCTCTAGTGCGAGGGGCAGCGCGCCGAACAGTGCCGCAAGCGTGGTCATCATGATCGGACGGAAGCGCAGCATCGCAGCCTGTACGATCGATTGCTCCGGCGACAGGCCCTGGCTGCGCTCGGCCTCGATGGCGAAGTCGATCATCAGAATTGCGTTCTTCTTCACGATGCCCATCAGCAGCACGATGCCGATCAGCGCGATCACCGAGAGGTCATAGCCGAACAGCATCAGCGCGAGCAGTGCGCCGACGCCGGCGGAGGGCAGGGTGGAAAGAATCGTGAGCGGGTGGATAAAGCTTTCGTAGAGAACGCCCAGCACGATGTAGATCGCTATGACGGCGGCCAGAATCAGCCAGGGTTCGCCCGCAAGCGCTTTATCGAATTCGGCAGTATCGCCGGAATAGCTTCCGGTTACGGAGGAGGGCATACCGATTTCGCGTTGCACCGTGCGGATCGCGGCAACCGCGTCGGAAAGCGCGTAACCGTCATTGAGATCGAAACTGATCGTGACGGAGGGAAACTGCTCCTGGTGCGCGATGGCAAGCGGAGCTGACGTTGGGACGAAACTGGCAAACGACGACAGTGGCACCTGATTGCTGACGGTAACCGCGTTCGGTGTCGCGGTCGTGTTGGTATTGGTAGTGCCGGTCGCGGTGTTGCCGACGGTTACCGCCGTGCCGGTTGAGGTGCTGGCGCCGGTCACATAGAGCTTGGTGAGCGCGTTAGGATCCTGCTGGTAACGCGGCTGTGCCTCAAGGATAACGCGGTACTGGTTAGCCTGCCCGTAGATTGTCGAGATCTGCCGCTGGCCGAAAGCGTCATTGAGCGTATCGGTGACGCTTTGCATCGAGACACCCAACCGTCCCGCCTGTTCGCGATCGACGTCGACCCGTACGCGCGGCCCGCCTTCCTGTGCTTCCGATGCGACCTCGCGCAGGGCGGGGTTGCCTCGCAAACCGCGCACCAGCTTGTCCGCCCACTCGATGACTTCGTCGCGATCGGTGGAGACGAGCGTGTATTGGTACTGCGCCCGGCTCACGCGCGTGGATATCTGGATATCCTGCGTGGCCTGGAAATAGACCGTCATGCCGGCCACGCCGGCGACGGTCCGCTTGAGGCGGGCAACGATCTCGTCAATATGCGCGCGCCGCTCATCGCGTGGTTTCAGCGAAATCGCCAACCGGCCGGCATTCGGTGTTGCATTGATTGGGCTGACGCCAATTACCGACACCACGCCCGTGACGTCGGGATCGGCCCGGATCGCATCCTCGACCAGGCGCTGGCGGCGCTGCATCTCAGTGAAAGAGACGTCGGTGCCGGCCTCGGTCACTGCTGTGATCAGGCCGGTGTCCTGCAACGGCAGAAATCCTTTTGGCACTGCTACATAAAGCAGAATGGTTGCAGCCAGCGTCGCCAGAGTGACAGCGAGCGTCTCGGGCTGGCGGCGCAGCACCCACAAGAGGCTCGAATGGTAAAACTCTACGCTGCGATCGATCAGGACATTAAAGCGTCGTGTCACCGCGCTGGGTTCGCGTTCGCCGACGTGCCGGAGCAGGCGCGCGCACATCATCGGTGTCAGCGTCAGCGATACGATGGCTGACGTGACCACCGCAATGGTGAGGGTGAGCGCGAATTCGCGGAACATGCGGCCGACCAGGCCGGTCATGAACAAAAGCGGGATAAAGACCGCGATCAGCGACAAGGTCAGCGAAATCACGGTGAAACCGATTTGGCGCGCGCCTTTAAGCGCTGCATCAAGCGGGCCTTCGCCATCTTCCATGTGGCGGACGATGTTCTCGATCATCACGATCGCATCGTCGACCACAAAGCCCGTGCCGATGGTCAGTGCCATCAGCGACAGGTTGTCGAGCGAAAATCCGCAAAACCACATCACGCCGAAGGTCGCGATCAGCGACAGCGGCAGCGCGACGCCGGCGATGATGGTGGCGCGGATCGTGCGCAGGAATATCAGAACCACGAGCACGACCAGCGCGATGCTGAGTACCAGCGTAAACTGCACGTCGTGAATGGACGCGCGAATAGTGGTGGTCCGGTCGTTGACGATCGTGAGGTCGGCGCCCGCCGGCATTGCGCGTCGCAGGCGCGGGAGCTCCGCGCGCACGCGCTGCACGGTTTCGATCACATTGGCGCCGGGCTGGCGCTGCACGTCGATAACGATCGATGGCTGGCCCCGGTACCAGGCTCCGACTTTGGTGTTTTCAAGCCCGTCCACGACGTCTGCGACGTCGCTGATCTTCACCGGTGCGCCGTTGCGGAACGCCACGACGATGTCCTTGTAGGTATCGGCGGCGGTGATCTGATCATTGGCGGCGATCGTGTAGGACTGGTGCACGCCGTCGAGCGCGCCTTTCGGGCCGGCGACATTGGCGCCGACGACAGCTGTGCGCAGGTCATCGAGCGCGATGCCGTAGGCAGCAATCCGCGAGAGATCGGCCTGAATGCGTATTGCCGGCCGGATACCGCCTTGCACCGAAACGCGTCCGACGCCTGTCACTTCGGACAACCGCGGCGCCATGATGGTGTCGGCCATGTCGCTTAGCGTGCGCTGATTGATCGTCTGCGACGTCAAAGCGAGCGTGATGATCGGCGCATCGGCCGGGTTTACCTTCGAGTAGAGCGGCGGATAGGGCAAGTTGCGGGGCAGCGTCGAGGCGGCCGCATTGATTGCCGATTGAACATCCTGCGCGGCGCCGTCGATGTCGCGATTGAGGTCGAACTGCAGCGTTACCTGGCTGATACCGAAGGAGCTGGATGACGTCATCGTCTGCAGTGCCGGGATCTGGCCGAACTGCCGCTCAAGCGGAGCAGTGACCAACGAGGCGATCGTGTCGGGGTTGGCGCCCGGCAATTGTGTCGTCACCTGGATAGTCGGGAAGTCGACCTGCGGCAGCGCCGAGACCGGCAGCCACCAGTAACCGAGACAGCCGCCCAACATCACCGCGACACCGAGCAGCGAGGTCGCGATCGGCCGGTGAATGAATGGCGACGATACGCTCATTGCTGTGTGTTTGGTCTTGCCGTGCCGCCGCCCCGTTGTCGCCGTGCTCCGCCTTGCCCCTGCGGACGCTGACCGGCGGGCTGAGCTGCCGGTGCTTCGCCGCTGCCGATCGCGACTTGGGTGCCGTCCGTGAGGCGGACAAAGCCGGTCGTCACGACACGCTCGGGGGCCTCAAGACCCTTGCTGACCACCGTCTGCGTCTCGTCCTGTTTCTGCACCGTAATCGGTCGCACCGAGACGGAATCGTCATCCTTGACGACGTACACAAAGGTGCCGTTTGGACCTCGTTGCACCGCCCCTGTCGGGATCACCACGACCTGCTTCAGCGTGTCGACCAGCAGCCGGATATTGACGAACTGCCCAGGCCAGAGCTGCAGGTTGGCGTTGGGAAATTCGGCCTTGAGCTTCACAGTGCCGGTGGTCTGGTCGACCTGATTGTCGACGACCCTGAGCACACCGCGGTCGATCACCGCGTCGTTATCCGAGCGCTGCGCTTCGACGTTGAGCGGACTTTTGTTGAAAGCGGTGTTTACCTGGAAAAGATCCTGCTGCGGCAAGTTGAAAAGCACCGAGATCGGCTGCAGCTGCGTGATGATAACAATTGATGAATTGGTGTCGGCCGAGCGCACGTAGTTGCCTTCGTCCACCATGCGAATGCCGGTGCGGCCGTCGATCGGCGCGGTAATTGTCGTGTAGCCAAGCATTGCTTGGGCATTGTCGATCGCTGCCTGATCGGCCTGGACCAGCGCGGTGTTCTGCGCCACCAGTGCACGCTGAGTATCAGCTTGCTGTTTGTTGATCGCGGCGGTGGCGGCGAGTCTTTCGTAGCGATCAAGATCGATCTTCGAGTTTGCGAGCTGCGCTTCGTCTTGCGCCTTCTTGGCAAGCGCCTGATTGAGTTGCGCTTGATAAATGACAGGGTCGATCTTGGCCAGCAGGTCGCCCTTCTTGATATCGTCGCCTTCCTTGAAGTTGACGCTTAGAAGCTTGCCGTCGACCTGCGGGCGTACCGTCACAGTATTGAGAGCCTTGATGGTTCCAACCGCATCCAGATAGACCGGCACATCCGCACGGGCCGCGGGGGCGACGAGCACAGGGACGGGTCCCTCGCCGGCAAAACGTCCACTGCGCCGCTGCTGCGGCGCCGATGGGCTGAACACGTAGTAGAGCGCTGCTGCGAGCGCGATCAAAATGAAAGCGATCGCAAACGTGCGACGAGTGCCGCTGCGTGCCTTGGCAAGGATTTTTTTGGGAAACTCACCGTGCATTGGCGGCTTCCACTGGTTTGGGCGACCAGCCGCCGCCAAGCGCCTGGTAAAGGCTCACGATCGCCTGCACGTGCGCGAGGCGCGCCTGCACGAGCGCGTCTTCCGCCTGGAAGAGCGTTTGCTGCGTCTGCAGCACGGTGACGAGATCGACCGTGCCTTCCCGCAGACGCTGCTCGGAGATGTCGAAAGCGCGGCGTGAACTCGTGACCACTTCGCGCTGCAGACGCTCACGTTCCGCTGTGCGCCGGATGGCGTCGAGCGCATTCTCGACATCGGCAAACCCTGAAATCACCGCCTTGCGGTAATTCTGCAGCAATTCATCCTGCCGGCCCTTTTGCAGGTCGAGATTGCCGAGCAGCCGGCCGCCTTCGAAGATCGGCTGTGTCAGTCCAGCTGCGGCCGTGTAGATGACTGACTCCGGCCGCAACAGCAGCTTGAGAAAGGCGCTTTGATAACCGCCTTCGCCCGTTAGCACGATGCTGGGCAGGAATTGCGCGCGCGCGTTTTCGACATTGGCATCGGCTGCGGCCAGATTGGCCTCGGCCTCACGGATGTCGGGGCGCTGTGTAAGAAGTTCGGACGGCAGGCCCGGCGTCACGCGCGGATAGGCAATGCTGCGCAGGCTTCCGCCCCGGATCTTCACGCTTTCGGGCGACCGGGCCATCAGCACGGCAAGTGCAACTCGATTTTGGCGCAGCGTCTGCTCGAGTGGCGGGATGGCCGCACGCTGGGTATTGACGAGGCTTTCCTGCTGCGCGGTATCGAGCGCGGACGCTGTTCCAGCCTGCAGCCGCTGCTGGATGAGTCCGAGTACTCGCGTGGCGCTTGCCAAGTTTTCCTGGGCGACGCGCAACCGATCCTGCGTGGCCAGGACCTGGAAATAGGCGTTGGCGGCGGCTACCACGGTAGTGAGCGCTACGACCTCGCGGTCGAACCGGCTCGCGACCGCGGTCTGCTCGGCGGCGCGCAGAACAGAGCGGTTCTTACCCCAGAAATCGATCTCGTAACTCGCGCTGAGCGTAGCCGAGAGGTTATTGTTGATGATTTGAATGTTTGCGCCCGAGCGCGAAACGCTGACGACGCTTGAGCTGCCGGTGGTCTTTGACTGCTGCGAGTGCGTGGCATTGGCATTGAGATCGACGATTGGCAGCAATGCGGCGCCGGCAATGCGGGAATTCGCGTCGGCCTGTACGATGCGAGCAACGGCAGCCGCAATGTCGAGATTGGCAGCGCGGGCTTCTTCAATGATTTCGGTGAGTTCGCGCGAGCGGAAGCCGCGCCACCAATCGAGCGGCGGCGTTCTCGCTTCCGCCGCGACAGGGTTGCGCGGTCCTGCGCTGTAGACGGCAGGAATATTGAGCCCGGGCTCGGGCTTGTCGCCAGCGAGCAGGCAGCCACCGAGCGGTAGTGTTACGCATACACTTTGCAGCATCATCCAAAACGGGCGCCCACAAGCTTTCCTTCCCGCCTTCCTAGTATCCTCGCCCCAATGCATCCAAAGAGCCTTCAAATCCCGGCCAAAGAGCGACTCGATCAAGCAACAATATTACTACCGTTTGTCGCCTGCGGTCTTTCTCCGCCCGGGAGGCCAATTGGCGAGCGCTTGTCGTCCCGCGGGCGTGATTTTCGCCGCGATGTCGGCAAAAACGCCCTGGATCGTCTGATCGAAGTTCAGGCGCGCGGCGCGGGTCTGCGCGGTAGCTGCGCGCATGGCCTCGACGTCAAAAGGTTCCTGTCGCAGGACCTCGTGAATGTGCTGGCGCGCTGAATGATATTTCGTCTGCGCTTCGTCAATCGCCGTATGATTGGCGCTGATTTGGGTGCGCAGGATATCGGCATCGGCCGGCGGCAACGTAGCCGCCAGCCGTTCGACACGAACGAATACGTTGGGATCCCAATAGGAGGGCGCAGGCGCCCGAAAAATCATCGCGAGCGCGACGCCGACGAAGAACAGGTTAAGCGCAAGTGAACCGAGCAGCAGCCAGCGCGGTGAGCCATGCGTGGCGCGCGGCAGGGCTTGGGCGATGCTCATGGACGCGCTCCCGTGAATGCTTCGGGTTCGAAGGTAATCGAACCGATACCGCCACCGCCGACAAAGGCAGGGGCGGCCGCCGGGTCGTCAAAACGACGGTCGAGCCCGGCGATGCCGACGAAGAATCCGAGCGCTGCGCAGCAGGCCAGTGCCGCCATGCGTGGCCATGCCGGCGCGAACTGCCAGTCGAGCAGCACACCGGGCAAACGCCACAGCGGCTGCTTTTGTCGGGGCAACGGGGCGCTAGTGCGGCTGAGCACGCGATTGACTGCAGCCTCGTCGACAGGTTCCATCACGCGACGCTTGAGTGCCGATTCAATAAGCTTGTCGAACTGCTCGTTGTTCATTTTTCCTCGTCCTCATCGATCATATTGCCGAGCGCGCGGCGCAAATTCTGCTTGCCACGCACCAGCAAGGTCTCGACCGCGGATACTGACGTGTCGAGAATTTCAGCAACTTCCGCATTGCTCATGCCTTCGCCGTAAGTGAGCATAATCGCGTTGCGTTGGCGCGCGGGCAGCTTGTCGATTGCGCCCGCGACCATGCGAGCTCGCTCGTCGGTTTCAGCTTTCTCGGTTGCACCCGGCGATGGGTCGACAATGTCGCCAGCCGCCTCCAGCTCGACCCACGGCGCGCGACGTTTGCGGTCGAGACAGAGATTGACCACCACGCGGGTGAGCCAGGTGCGGAACAACGCAAGCGGCTGCCAACGCGGCGCATGCGTCCACACGCGCATGAGCGCTTCCTGTGCGACGTCTTCGGCATCCGCGGCATTTCTGAGAATGCGACGGGCAAGGCCGAGCATGGCCGGCAAGTGACGGCGGGCAAGCACCTGGAATGCCCGCTCGTCGCCGCGTGCGACCCGGGCCATGAGCGCTTCGTCGCTGTCATCCATCGCGATGCGGTGGTTGCCATAGCAGATGCCCGTTCGTTGTCGACTTGGCCTGTCTTTTTAACGGGCGGCGCGTCCGAATCCTGTGGCGGCAAGTATACTGGGAAAATGGCCCAGATAGGTACCTAACGTATTGAATTATCGAGGATTCGAAACACGCCTCTGGGCTGCAAGCTCGAGCCCCTTCACCAGCCGATAGACCGCTGTGCAGTTCGGCACCGGCACTTTCAACCGTTCGCCCTCACGAACGACAAATCCGGTCAGTTCGTCGATCTCGGTGGGCGCACCCCTTGCGATATCGAGGGCCATCGAACCGGCGTGTTTTGATAGGGGGATTTCGCCGATTCGGACCTTTTCAACGAACTCCATCGGCGGAAAAGCGCAACTGCCACCCAGCGCTTGCACCACCGCTATGCATTCGGCGGCCATTTCGTCGATCAAGACGCGCATCTCGGTGGAGTCATACCTGGCAGCGTTGTCCCCCATCATCAGCGCGCCCAGCGGATTCATGACGCAATTGAAAACAAATTTCGACCAAACGGCGCCCATTGGATCGGCGACGGCTTCTGTCTCCATGCCCGCTTCGTTTAGGAGATCGGCGAGTTGCCGCACATCCTCGATATTGCCGCGCACCGGACCGAGCCAGCTTTTCCCCTCGATCAGGCATTCGACGCAGCCTGGTTCGACGTAACGGCCGGCATTCATCGTCACTCCGCGGATGACGCATGCCCGGGGATCAGAGAGCAGCACCTCCGCATTGCCCATCCCGTTCTGGAGCGTAACCAGCATCGGATTTCCGGCAAGCATCGGCTGCAATTGGGCGAGAGTGTCGGCGGTCATCTTGGACTTGATAAGGAAGATAACGGCATCGAACGGCGCACCTTTTAGCGAAGTCGGGTCGCCGGTTGCCCGAATTTTGGCGGTGCGCGCGCTCTTGCCAATGATGCGGATGCCGCGCGCGTTGATGGCGTCGACGTGGTCCGCGTTCGTGTCGAGCGCGGTCACCCTGGCCGCCGACGAAAGCGCGGCGGCAAAGAGTCCGCCAATGGCGCCACAGCCGACGATGAGGATTTGCTTGCTCATGCCGCGATCGTGCGCGCGCGAGCCGTCGCGCCGCTCACCGCCCACTCACGTCAGTGAGCGCGAAGCCGGCGACACGCTTGTAGTTTTCCGACAGCGTGCGCAGTTCGTCCTGAGTGATATATTTGTCGAGATCATCGAACGGTCGGTCGCCGACGAGTTCCTCGACCTTGATGTTGATGAAATCGGGCGGATGCTCGCGGTTGGTGCGTACGACCCTTGCAGCGGGTCCGGCCCGTGCGGCCTCATAGGCCTTGAGCGCATTACGCGGGTCCGCGCTGCTGCGCAGCAGATCGGCGAGAGTGCGCGCATCGATTGCCGCTTGCGCCGCGCCATTGGAGCCGCGTGGATACATCGGATGCGCGGCGTCCCCTGCGAGCGTGATCCGGCCGAATGTCCACTTGTCGATCGGGTCCTTGTCGACCATTGGATATTCGAGGATCTGGTCGGCGTCGCGGATCATCTGTGCAACATCAAGCCAGTCAAAGCGCCAGCTTTCGTAGAGCGGAAAGAAATCGGCAATATTGCCGGGCTTGTTCCAGTCGTTCTGCTCGAACGTGTCACGCTTGATCTCGACCATCCAGTTGATCAGCTGGCGCCCGTCACCGTCGATGTCATCGATGATGGGATAAATGACGATTTTGCCCGTCAAAATTGAACCCACGCGCATATACGTGCGGCCGTCGAAGATTGGCTTGCGCCGCGTCACCCCGCGCCAGGTGTTGATACCGGCAAATGCGACCTTATCGGCGGGATAGAATTGCCTGCGGAGCGTCGAGTTGATGCCCTCGCAATCGACCACGACATCAGCGCGCACGCTGTCACGTTTGCCGCCGCTGCTGGTCTTGAAGTGCACGGTTACACCGCGTTCGTCCTGCTCAGCGCCGATGCATTCGTAATCGGTGCGGACGGAGTCGGCGCCCAGACGCGCCAGCGCCGCCCGATACAGGATCATGTGAAGGCGGCCGCGATGGATGCAGACTTCCGGATATTTGTAACCCGCAAGTTTCCCGCGCGATTCCTTGTAAATGAGCTGGCCAAACCGGTTGTAGAAACGGCTCTCGCGGTTTTCGATGCCGGCCTTGAGCAGTTCGTCGGCCAAGCCGAGCGCGGTGAATTCGCGCATGGCATGCGGCAGTAGGGTAATGCCTACCCCGAGTTCCTTCAGTTCGGGCGCACGCTCGTAGACGCGGCAGGCGATGCCACGTTCCTTGAGGTTGAGCGCGAGCGACAGTCCGCAGATGCCGCCGCCGATGATGGCGATTTCCATAGTGCTGAGGAATGGACGAAATCGGTTTTCGTCTGTCAACATGGGGTGATACTGCGGCGCCCGCCGCTATACGGAGGAGAATCCCATGGACAAGGCACTTTACGACCGCGGAATGACGATGCGCCGCAAGGTATTGGGCGATGAATACGTCGATCGCGCGGTCGCCAATACCGACGATTTCAATCGGCAATTTCAGGAATTGCTCACGACCTATTGCTGGGGCGCCGTCTGGGGTGACGACGCTCTCAAGCCGCGCGAACGCAGCATCCTCAATCTCGGGATGATCGCGTGCCTCGGTCGAATGCATGAATTCGAGGCGCATTTCCGCGGGGCCCTTCGCAATGGCCTTACGCCAAACGAGCTTTCGGCCATCTTACGGCAGGTCGCCGTTTATTGCGGGTTCCCGGCGGCAGTGGACTGTCACCGGGTTGCCAAACAGGTCCTCGCCGCGGAGTCCAAGAAAATCTGATACGCTGATAACAAAGCGGCATAATCCCGTTAACGAGATAGCCGTATTGTGGTCTTGAATGTGCCTTCATCCCGGAGCAGTGAGGGCGCGGCTTGCTGGCGACTCCCTTTCCCGGCCTTAGGTGGAAAATGGCGCGATTCTCGGCTGCTTTTATGCTGACTTTGCCGGTTGCGGCGGCTTTTTTGGCTACGCCCGCACTGGCTCAGCGGCCATTGCCCCCGCCCGGCGTCTATGAAGAGCGTCTCCCCCCGGTCATGGGTCGCTACGACGACGATGACCTCTACCCGGCGACGCCGGTGGCTCCCCGGAACGGACGGCGCGGGTCCAATCGGACTCTTCCCTATCCGGACGATGAACCCGCGCAATCGCCGCCGCCCGGACTTTTCGAGTCATCGCGCGGTCATCAGCTGGACGCGCGGCAGCCGCCTCAGATCGATCCGCGGCAACAGCCCCCAGCCGCCACGCAGACACCGGCCACGCAGGCGCCCGCTGCGAATGCCGAGCCCGTTCTTCGTCCGCCTGGGACCGTTGGCGTGGTGCCGAACGCGGCGCTGCAGCCGACCCAACCGTCCAACGTCATGTCCCTGCCGCCGGAGGATCAGCCGGAAACGGGGCAGCCGAAGGAACTGCCGGAGAACCTCAAGAAGCAGCTGGTTGACTTCACGACCAAGGAGCCGGCCGGCACGATCATCATCGATACCGCCAATACCTACCTCTATCTCGTTCTCGGCAGCGGTAAGGCGATGCGCTATGGCATCGGTGTCGGCCGCGAGGGATTCACCTGGACCGGCACGGAACGCATCTCACGCATGAAGGAATGGCCGGACTGGTTCCCGCCGTCGGAGATGATCGAACGTCAACCGTATTTGCCGCGCATGATGGCGGGAGGCCCCGGGAACCCGCTTGGAGCGCGCGCTCTGTATCTCGGCAGCACGCTCTATCGAATCCACGGCACCAACCAACCTTCGACGATTGGTTCGTTCGTATCGTCCGGTTGCATCCGCCTTCTCAACGAAGACATCGAGGATCTCTACAGCCGCGTTCAGGTTGGCACGCGCGTCGTCGTATGGCCGGGCAAGGCGCCGGAGCATATCGCCAATACCGGCGCGCAACCGGCTCCGGCAGGTGTGCCGCCTCGTGCCGCTCCCACCAACATCGCGCCGCCCGGCCAGGTCGGCGTGCAGGGTAGCAGCGCGGCCGCGGTCACATCGTCGCCTTTGCCGCCACCGGTACGCTAGGCAGCTGCTTACACGCTGATTTTGGCGAGCCGCGTGATCGCCTCGATCATGGCGCCGGGGTCGGCTTGACCCTTTCCCGCGATGTCGTGTGCGCTGCCGTGCGCGACCGATGAGAACAGAATCGGCGAGCCGATCGAAAGCCCCGCGGTGCGGTTGAAAGCCTGCAGCTTGGCGGCAATGTGCCCCTGGTCGTGCAGCATCACGATGTAGGCGTCGCATCCTTTTTTCCGAAACATGGTGTCGGCGCCGAAGGGACCTGACACATCAATGCCATCCTTGTTCGCGCGATCGATCGACGGAAGGATGATGTCGATTTCCTCCGAGCCGAAGAGGCCGTCCTCGCCGGCGTGAGGATTGAGGCCGCTCACAAATATCTTGGGCTGTGCGATGCCGAGCTTCTTTAGCGATGCGTCGGTGACCCGGATCACACGATCGACACGCTCAGGAGTGATCAGCGCCACCGCTTCGCGCACGCTCACGTGCAAGGTCGCGTGCACGATACGGGACTGGTCGAAGCAGATCATCAAGTAAACGTCGTTAACCGGCGTGCCGGTCTCGCGCGCGACGAAAGATGGATAACCGTCAAAGGCGATTCCCGCGGCGGCAATGGAACGCTCGGTTTGCGGTGCAGCCACGACCGCTTCGACATCGCCGGCAAGCGCCGCCTTGATGGCGCGGCCTGCGCTCGCCAACGAAGCGCGGCCATAGGCGGCATCAACCGTGCCGATTTTGACCGGCACGTTGCTGCCGTCGCGGGCGTCCAGCAGATTGACGGTGCCATCTGACCATTGTGCTTCCGAAGGTTTTTTGAGGACGTGAAGGCTGGGCGATAGGCCGGACGTGCGGGCATGCGTTTCAACCGCAGCCGGATCGCCCACCAGCAGGGGCCGGCAGAGGCTGCGCACGCGCGCATCGAGCGCGGCCTTGAGCGCAATCTCCGGCCCGATCCCGGCAGGATCTCCTGTTGCAATGGCGATGCGCGGCAGGGGCATGGCGGCTGACTTCCGTCGTCGACGCGGCTGCCTATAATGGCGCCAATAACTGCAAGAACATAGCAAAGCCGTGAGGAAGCGTCGCCATGATGTCGCGTGAACAAAATGAGCAGCTAAGCCGCGTCGGCCCGGGAACATTGATGGGCAAATTGCTGCGACGATACTGGGCGCCGTTTCTGCTCTCTTCTGAAATTCCCGAGCCCGATTGCCCTCCTGTGCGCGCGAAGCTCATGGGTGAGAGTCTGGTGTGTTTTCGCGACAGCAAGGGACAAATCGGGTTGATCGACGAATTTTGCGCGCATCGCGGCGTCTCGCTCTGGTTCGGGCAGAACGAGGAGTGCGGCCTGCGTTGTCCGTATCATGGCTGGAAATACGATGTGACCGGGCAATGCGTTGATCTGCCCTCGGAGCCGGAGGAATCTGGCTTCCGCAAGAACATCAAGCTGAAGTCCTATCCCTGTGTTGAGAAGGCGGGGATCGTCTGGGCCTATATGGGGCCGCCGGCCCTGCAACCGCCGCCGCCTGCGCTGGAATGGACCGACGTCGAGCCGCCGCAACGCTTCGTCTCCAAACGCCTGCAGGAGTGCAATTACCTGCAGGCAATGGAGGGCGGTATCGATTCAAGCCACGTTTCCTGGCTGCATGGCAGCGAGCTCAACAAGGATCCGCTGTTCAAGGGCTCGAAGGGCAATGTCTATAACGAACAGGACCGCATGCCGTTGTTCGAGGTCGAAGAGTTTCCCGGTGGCCTTCTGATCGGTGCGCGCCGCAATGCCGAAGGCGGTAAATATTACTGGCGCATCACACCGTGGATCATACCCTGGTATTCGATAATTCCGCCGCGCGCGGGTCATCCACTGGGCGCACATGCGTGGGTGCCGATCGACGACGAAAACTGTTGGGCGTGGAGCATCAACTACCATCCCAAGCGCGCGCTGACGAAGGCGGAAGTTTCGGCGATGCAGGACGGTGAGGGCATCCACGTCAAATATGTGCCCGGCACGTTTATTCCGCTCGCCAACAAATCCAATAATTATTTGCTCGATCGTGAATCGCAGCGGCACGGCCATTCCTCAACGGGGGTCGACGGCATTGCCATGCAGGATGCATCGATCCAGGAAAGCATGGGGCCGATCCAGGACCGCACCAAGGAGCACCTGTGCGCGACCGACGGCGGCATCATCATGACGCGGAAGATTCTGCTGCAGGCTGCGAAGGCAGCGGCCGAAGGCGGCGCAGTGCCGGCGACTGAGCCCGAGGCGCAGCGCGTTCGTTCGGCATCGATCGAACTCGAGAAGGGCGTGTCGTTTACTCAGGGCGCCAAGCACGGCCTTTACGCCGCGCTCGGAACGGATCCGCTGTCCGTCTGATTGAGAGGCTACTCCGCCGCGGTCTTCGCCGCTTTGCCGATTGCGGCATTCACGCGCGGCATCACTTCCTCGGCCATGAGCTGCATCGATCGCTTGGCCAGGGTCGAGTCGACCCAATCCATTCCGGCATAGACCAGTTCGCCGAAGTCGCCGGTTTCCTCGTGCAGCTTGAGGATTGCATCAACGACCTTGTTGACGGTCCCGAAGGTTGTGCAGTGCTGCATGACATAGTCGAGTGTTATTTCTTCGTCCGGCTGTTCCTTGTGACTCTTGAAGACGTACAGCCGGTTGCCGCGCTTCATCTTGGCGCGCATTTGCTCGAAGTAAAATCGGTACGGGCTGTTCGCATCCTCAAAGCCGTATCGCTTCGCCACCTTGTCATCATCCGCGACGAAGATCGTTCGCGCCACGCGCCAGTCGGCGATGTTGGCCTTCGCGGCGGCTTCCGCCTTGCCCTTGGCGTAATTTGACCAATGCGACTTGAGGTGTTTCGGCAGAAGGAAGTTCGCCGATAAAGGATGAAAGTCGCGTTTCCCCATGAGGACGACGCCCGGAGAAAACGGCGCGACCACGGTGCCGACGATTTCTGGCCGTGGCTTCTGAAATGGTTTGGCAAGTATCCCGACGCCGAGCTCGAGCGCCGCGGTGCGCGCGAAGGTGACTTTGAAGCGGTTGTCCGGAAAGTCGATATCGTAGGGCGGGTTGCGCTCCCAGACCGCAAGGATGACGTCGATCGCCTCTGCGAAAATCTTGTTGCGGTCGAGGTCGAGGATTCCGATCGCCTCGGAATCTGAGGTCAGGGCACCTGCGCTCACGCCCATCACGAAGCGCCCTTGGGACAGATGATCGAACATCGCCGCATTTACGGCAATCACCACCGGATGCATTTGCGCGAGATTGGTGGTGCCGGTCGCGAGCTTGATCGTCTTGGTATCGTGAATAAGCGTCGCCTGGAACATCATGCTGTTGGTGATGTTTTCGCAGGCATCGGTCAGGTGCTCGCCGACAAAGGCATCATAGAAACCGAGCTTGTCGGCGAGGATAATCGCCTCGCGATCCTCGCGCAGCGTCTGCGACCAGTCCCGGCCCAACGGGTGCACGGGCATGGTGAAGTAACCCAACCGCATCTACGTCTCCGACCAATTCCTGTGGACCGCAAACTAACCGACCCCGCACGCCGATGCAGCAAATCTTCGGTGATCGAAAGCAGGTGACCCTGCCGCAAGTTATTGTTTTCACGATGTTAAACTTGATCGGCGTGCAGGCATTGTGTTGCCTTCGGGCGTGGCCAACCATGTTTCCCACAGGTGCGTTTTCGCGAGGTTTCGCAACCTCAAGCCGAGCGACTAGGTTGCCCTCACACGTTTACGGGGATTCTCATGCTGCGCTGGTTCCATGCCTTGATGCCGAAGGAGGAGCGCTTCTTCGATCTGTTCGCCCGCCATTCTGAGGCCGTCCTGGGGGGAGCCCAGGCCTTGCGGGCGATGATGGAAGGCGGCGAGGCCGTTGCGTCCAACTGTCAGACTGTAATGGATCGCGAGCATGACGCCGACGACGCCACGCGCGAAGTACTTATAGCAGTACGGCGTACATTCATCACTCCGTTCGATCGCGGCAGCATCCGCGATCTGATCACCGCAATGGATAATTCGATCGACCAGATGCAAAAGACGGCCAAGACGGTTGCGCTTTTTGACGTGAAAACTTTCACGCCGAAGATGAAACAGATGGGCGACGCGATTGTGAAATCCGCAGAACTCGTGCAGGAAGCCGTGCCGTTACTCGGATCGCTGACGAAGGAAGCAACGCGCCTTAGCGCTCTGACCGAGCAGATCTCGCAGCTTGAGGGGCGTGCGGACGAGCTTCATGACGAGGGCTTGCGCGCACTTTACAGGGATTACGCGAAATCGGATCCGATGGCGTTCTTTATCGGCAATGAAGTCTATGACCATCTGGAAAAGGTCGTTGACCGATTTGATGACGTCGCCAACGTCATGCACGGCATTGTTATCGAGCACGTGTAATTACTTCAAGGCCGAAAGACGATGGACGCCGCAGCGCTGACCTTGCCGTTTCTTGTTGGCTTGATTCTTGTCGCGCTGGCGTTTGATTTCCTGAACGGCATGAATGATGCCGCGAATGCGATTGCAACGATCGTGTCGACTCGTGTGTTACGCCCGCAATTGGCGGTCGCTTGGGCCGCGTTCTTCAATTTCGTCGCCTTCCTGTTCTTCGGCCTGCATGTCGCTGAGACAGTTGGCCGAGGAATCGTGGAAGCTGATATTGTCAACGAGCATGTGATTTTTGGCGCGCTCGCGGGCGCAATCGTATGGCAGATCGTTACTCAGCGGCTTGGAATTCCGTCGTCGAGTTCGCACGCGCTGATCGGCGGGCTGGTCGGCTCTGGCATCGCCAAGGCCGGATTCAGTGCCGTGGTGTGGGCCGGTGTATGGAAAACCGCCGTGGCGATTTTCATGTCGCCAGGCGTAGGCTGTCTGCTGGCTCTCCTGCTCATGTTACTGGTCTCGTGGCTGTTCGTGCGCTTCACGCCGCACGGCGTCGATCATATTTTCCGGCGCGCGCAGTTCGTGTCGGCGTCCCTCTACGCCCTTGGTCACGGCGGTAATGACGCGCAAAAGACGATGGGCATCATCGCCGTGCTGCTTTACTCGCAGGGCCACCTCGGAGGTAATTTCTACGTTCCGTTCTGGGTGGTGCTCACCTGTCAGATCGCCATGGCTTTGGGGACCTTGGCCGGCGGATGGCGCATCGTGCGTACGATGGGCTCAAAGATCACGCGGCTTACTCCGATGCAGGGATTTTGCGCTGAAACCGGCGGTTCGATCACGCTCTTCGCCGCTACCTGGCTGGGGGTGCCGGTATCGACCACGCACACCATCACAGGCTCCATTATTGGGGTTGGCGCGGCGAAGAAGGTGCGCGCCGTGCGATGGGTCGTGGCGCGCGAAATCGTCACGGCGTGGATCATCACGATTCCGGCGGCCGGATTTCTGTCCGCGTTTTTCTACTGGCTGAGCGGGCTCTTCGGCTGATCAGGCCGCGACGCGCCCCAGGAAGCCCTCGACTTCCCTCCGCAGTTCGGCAGCGGCGGCTTCCATCGCCTGCGAGGCAGAGAGCACATTCTCGGCCGATTCCCGCGTCTGCGCAGCCGCGCCGGACACGTCGCCCAGAACCTGAACCACGACTTTTGCGCCATCCGACGCGCTCGCAACGTTCTGCGAAATCTCTCCAGTGGCCGCACTTTGCTCTTCGACGGCGGCGGAAACCGCGGTCGCGCAACCGTCGATCTCCTGCATACGTCCTGAAATTCTGCCGATCGCCGAGACGGCGCTTGTGGTCGCGGCCTGCACAGACATGATCAGCTTGGAGATATCTTCGGTTGCCTTGGCGGTCTGCACCGCGAGCGATTTGACCTCGGAAGCCACGACCGCGAAGCCCTTGCCGGCCTCGCCGGCGCGTGCTGCTTCGATTGTGGCATTGAGAGCCAGCAGGTTGGTTTGTCCGGCGATGGCGCGGATGAGTTTGATGACGTCGCCAATCTTTTGTGCAGCATTCGCAAGCGCGGTGATCTGGCTGTTGGTCCCGTGCGCCTCAGTCACGGCGACACGGACGATCTCGGTTGTCTGGGCGAGCTGACGGCCGATCTCATTGATCGACCCGCTTAGCTCGTCGGCTGCGACCGCTGCCGTCTCGACATTCGTCGACGCCTCATTCGAAGCGGACACTGCGCCATCGGCGCTCTGAGACGTCTGAGCCGAGTTGCTGAATAAGGTCGTGGCGGTCGCATGCATCGTCCTTGCGCCTTCGCCGACCGTCTTAAGGTGCTCCTCGACGCGTTGCCGGAAAACGGCGATCGCCTGTTCGATGACGGCGCGGCGTTGTTGCTGCTCCTGCATCGACACGCGTTCGCGCTCCGCATCGCGCCGCTCGGTGACATCCTCGTGCGTAGCAACCCAGCCGCCATCGGGCATGGAGCGATTGATGACCGTTATCGACCGTCCATTCGCCGATTTTACTTCGGTGCTGGTCGTCTTGCCTGCAGACATGGCGCCCACCAGGTCGCGCCGGTATTCGACGGGATCGCCTGTGAAGCTGCCGTTGCTGATTCTGTATTTGAGCAGGTTCTGCAGCGTGATGCCCGGCTTAACGACGTCGCCCGACACCTTATACATATCCATATAGCGTTGATTGCAGACGACGAGACGTTCGTTGCCGTCGAACATGCACAAGCCCTGCGACATGTTGTTGATCGCAACCCGCATGCGCAGGTTATCCCTACGCAGCTTTCGGGAGAGCACGGTCAAAGTCAGCGCCATGGCAAGGAACGCAACGATTGCGGAGAGAAATAGCGACGCAACCGGCGCCGGGGCAGTGGCGACCCAGCTGCCGATGGGAAAGACGTATTGAAACAGAGCATAACTGACGGCGAAGCTTGCCCCGCCGGCCAGCATGACCAAACGCCAATCGCGCGCGGGAGCGTTTGCGGAGGTATGCTCGACCATGTTCGCGTCCAGGTAGGCCCCGGACGGTATTCCCCAACACGTTTTTTTGCAGTTAATTGCCGGACATAACAGGTTAAACGAAGCTTAATAGGCCGGGCTGGAGGGGTGGGGGATGGCCAAGTTGCGGGCGGCTGAGTGCCGTGAATTTATCGATGCCGTGGTCGAAAAAGCCGGCGCCATGGGCGTGCCGGTCTCGATTGCCGTTGTAGGGCCGGAAGGGCACCTTATCGCCGTGGAGCGGATGGACGAGGCGGGTTTCATTACGCCGGAAACCGCCATCGCAAAGGCTTTCACGGTCGCCGCTTTCCGTTCGATGAGCCCGCGCTTTCCCGACGGCCTGGTGATTCAGCAGTGGTTCAAGGAGCGTAACCCTCAGTTGCTGGTCAGCCTTGCGGCCATGACCAATGGCCGCATTGCCGCCAGCGGCGGCTCGGCGCCTGTCTTCAAAGGAGATGAGATGGTCGGCGCTTATGGAATCTCCGGCGGCACGTCGCAGCAGGACGAGGAGATGGCAATCTACGCGCGCGCAAAAACCGGCTGGGCAGCGGCTCCTGAACACGACACGACCGACCCCGAGGTGAAAGCGCATATCAACGCGCTTTATGCCAAGGCCGGTATCACCGACCGGAAGCTTTGAATTTTTTGGAGCATCGCATGACGCAATCAGCAGCCGCCAGCAACGACGATGCACGGAACGGCAGAGTTGAAGACGATGCCCTCCTGCGCGGGCAGGGCCGCTTCGGTGATGACGTCAAGCCTGATGGCACGCTTGCCGCCTACTTTGTGCGATCACCGCATGCCTTCGCCAAGATCGTGCGGATCGACGTCGCGGCTGCAAAAAGCGCGCCCGGGGTCGTTGCAGTGCTCACTGCCACCGACCTCAGCGACGCCCATTACCATTCCATCTCGCACGGCCATCCAATTCCGGGGCGCGGCGGAAAAACCGCGGTCTCACCGCATCGTCCGTCGCTTGCCGAAACGCGGGTGATGCATGTGGGTGAACCGGTGGCCATGGTCGTTGCGAAAACGGCAGCCGCCGCGCAGGACGCCGCCGACAAGGTCGTCGTCGATTATGAGGAGCTGTCGCCGGTCACCGACGCGCGCGCGGCGGTGAAGCAAGGCGCCCCGCAGCTCTGGCCGGAAGCTCCTGGCAATATCGGTTTCGACTGGACGGCTCCGCCCGATCCGGAAGGCAAGAAGCAGGCGGCGCTCGAGCGTGCCTTCAAGGAAGCAGCCCATGTTGTGCGCGTCGAGCTCGTCAATCAGCGCCTGGTCGTGGCCTCGCTTGAAGCACGCTCAGCGACGGCGAGTTACGATGCCGCGGCCAAGCAATTCATGTTGCGCGTCGGTACCCAAGGCGTTGCAAGTGTGCGTGGGCAAATTGCCGGAGCGATGAACATCAAGCCGGAGGAATTGCGCCTCCTCACCGAAGATGTCGGTGGCGCATTTGGCATGAAGGGCTGGTGCTATCCGGAATACGTGCCCATGCTGCATGCCGCGCGTGCCATAGGCAAACCCATCCACTGGGCTTCGACACGCTCCGAGGCATTCGTCACCGACAACCAGGGACGCGATTCATTCTGGACGGTGGAGCTTGCGCTCAATTCCCGCGGCCGTTTTCAGGCGTTGCGCGTCGACTGCATCGGAAACCTCGGGGCATATTTCACCGGCGTTGCCCATTTTGTGTTCACGACCCACGTGTCCGGCTGCCTGCCGACTGTCTATGACATCCCCCACGCACAGGTGAACACCCGGTGCGTATTCACAAACACGCTGCCGACGGGCCCCTATCGCGGTGCCGGACGGCCGGAGGCAAGTTATCTGATCGAGCGCGTCATCGATGCGGCCGCCGATGCCACGGGGATCGATGCCGCCGAGCTGCGCCGGCGCAATTTGATCAAGCCCGAGAAGATTCCGTACACGACGGCGTTCGGAAACACTTACGACAGCGGCGAGTTTCCGGCCGTCTTCGAGCGGGCGCTCAAGGCCGCCGACTACCAGGGATTCCGCGACCGCAGGAAGGCGGCGAAAAAGCGCGGCAAGCTGCGCGGCATTGGCATTGGTTGCTACCTTGAAATCTCCGGAGCTTTTCCGGAAGAAGCGGCGCGCGTTTCATTCCCGGGGGGAAAATCCGTGCAGGTCAGTGTCGGCGCCGGCGCAAGCGGGCAGGGGCACAAGACCGTGTTTGGCGGTGTCGCCGCGCGGCGATTGGGCATAGCGGCGGAAGCCGTCACGCTCACCTCCGGCGATTCCGCCCGCGATGTTCCCGGGTTTGGCGCGGTGGCGTCGCGCTCGGCCATGATGACCGGCGGCGCTGTCGCGCGCGCATCCGATGCGGTGCTTGAGAAGGGCAAGCGTGTTGCCGCCATGCTGTTGCAGGCAAATGAGAGCGAGATCGACTTCGCGGACGGCAAGTTCAGGGTGAAAAATTCCGCACGCGAGGTTTCGTTGTTCGATGTGGCGGAGCGTGCCGCGGAGCTCAAGCGCCAAGGCGTGATTCCGGAGAGCCTCGATACGCAGGCCGGCATCAAAGTGCCGCCGTCGTTTCCCAACGGCTGCCATATCGCCGAAGTCGAGATCGATCCTTCAACAGGCGCTGTCGATATTGTTTCTTATGTCGCAATCGACGACTGCGGCAATGTGCTCGACCATACCATCGTCGAGGCGCAAATTCATGGCGGTGTCGCCCAGGGTCTCGGTCAGGCGCTCACGGAGAACACCGTCTACGATGCCGGGGGGCAGCTCGTGTCCGGTTCGTTCATGGATTATGCGATGCCACGCGCCGACCTGATGCCTGAGATGAAGGTCGAGCACCACGCCGTTGCTTGTCGCACCAATCCGCTGGGCGTGAAAGGAACCGGTGAAGCCGGCACGACCGCGGCGCCCCCGGCGGTAATGAACGCGATTATCGATGCCCTGCCGAAGGGTGCTGGGCTCGACATGCCGGCAACCCCCGAGCGTATCTGGCAGGCTTTGCGTTCCTCGCAGGTGTAATGCGGTGTTCACCGTTCAGCCATTGTCATAGGGCGAGGTCGAGCTGTCGATTCGGAGAAATTCCCGGTGATGCCGGTCTATCGTTTGCTACTATTGGTGCCCGCGCTCTGCCTGATCGGAAGTTGCGCGGACAACTACGTTCCGAAGTCGGAGCCGAGCTTCTATCGCAATCTGGCGCAGCCGGGCGCCCAGCTTGATGCCGCGGCGGCCGCCTCGATGATCTCGGGGTATCGCACAAACAACGGTTTGCCTGTAGTGGCGCTTGATGCAGACCTGATGCGGCTCGCGCAAGCTCAAGCGGAAGTGATGGCCAAGCGCGACAAGCTCGACCACGGCGCCGGCAAGCCGTTCGTGCAAAGGCTGAAAGCCTCCGGTTACGATGCCAAGCGTGCGGCCGAGAACATCAGTGCGGGGTATCACACGCTGGCCGAGGCATTTTCCGGCTGGCGGGACTCGAATCCGCACCGCGCCAACATGCTGCTCGCCGGTGCTACCCGCCTGGGCATCGCTGCGGTCTACACGCCCGCATCGAAGTACAAGGTCTACTGGTCGATGATCATCGCGGAGCCGGACGACAAAAAAGAGTAGAAGTCCTTCGCCAAGGCCACTTGGCGAGCGGGCTTCAGGCGCGATAATTTAGCGACACGGCTGGGTAAAGCGTCATGGCAAGCGGCTTCTGGCAAGCGTTTTTGGGTGGCATCCGGGTTGCGCCGTCATTTTTGGCGACATTGCCGGCAGCGGCAGAGATACTGCCTCATCGCGCCGAAAATCAGGTGCCGGTCGCGATCGTCGAGATCAAGCGTCCGGCCGAGCACACCGAAATTCATTTGCAGGCGCAAGCGGCGCTGACGAAAGTCTGTTTCGCTGCGAGCGGTCCGAACAGCCCCTATCTTCTCGCCGCCGGGCGCAACTATCGCTATCTCGGCGGGGACAATGTAACGGCGTGTCCTGGGCGCCGCGACTACGCTGCGGGCGACGTCATGGTGCTACGCTTCGAGCCGTTGGCGGCAGGTTCGAGCACGTTTTCGTTCGTGTCGGGTCAGAGTGGAGAAAAGCAGCCGATCGATGCCGTCTCCCCAACCACGCCGTACTGGAATTTTCTGCGGGTGAGGTTGAATTGAAAGGCGGGCTGGACCTTACGTCGCTCGCTGACTAGTTTTGCGCCCTATGCCGGTGCTGCCCCGCGTAAAGGACTATGACTCGCTATACCGCCAGTTTCGCTGGCCGGTGCCGGCCCGTTACAACATCGGCGTCGATGTTTGCGATCGCTGGGCCGAGAAAGAACCCGACCGTGTTGCCATCCTGCATGCCAGGCCCGATGGGCGTGATGAACAGATCACCTATGGTTGGCTGCGCGAGACGTCCAACAGGCTTGCCAATGCATTGCGGGCGAATGGGGTCAAGCGTGGCGACCGCGTTGCAATATTGCTGCCGCAGCTGCCGCAGGTTGCCGCAATCCACATCGCGATCTACAAGCTCGGCGGCGTCGCCCTGCCGCTCGCCGTGCTGTTTGGGACCGACGCACTTTCCTATCGTCTTGAAAATTCCAGCGCTGCGGCGCTGATCACAAACGCGCGTGGCGCCGAGCGCATTGCTGAAATCAGGAAGGACTTGCCCGCGCTCAGGCTGGTGTTGTCGCTCGACGGCGCAGGTGATGGGGCGCTTGCATTTGCCGACGTGCTTGCAAAGGCCTCCACGGATTTTTCGCCGGTCGACACGTCAGCCGACGATCCTGCAATGATGGTCTACACGTCCGGTACGACCGGCCAGCCGAAAGGCGCCTTGCATGGTCATCGCGTATTGATCGGCCATTTCCCGGGTGTCGAAACCCATCATAATTTTCTTCCGCAGCCGGGCGATCGCATCTGGACGCCGGCCGACTGGGCCTGGGCCGGCGGGCTGCTCAATGTTCTTCTGCCCGGACTCCATTATGGCGTCCCGGTGGTAGCGCGACGGTTCGAGAAATTCGATCCGGAAGAGGCATTTGCGCTGATGGCGCGCACGCAAATCCGCAACGCCTTTATTCCTCCAACGGCGCTCCGCATGCTGCGCGCCGCGCCCAACCCGAAAGGCCGCCACGCCATCAACATGCGCTCGATCGGCTCCGGCGGTGAATCGCTCGGTGCGGAAACCTACGAGTGGGGAAAGTCTGCGTTTGGGCTCGTGATTAACGAGTTTTATGGCCAGACAGAATGCAACATCGTCCTTTCGGCGTGTAGCGCGATCGGCGTCTCGAAACCGGGCGCCATCGGCAGGCCGGTCGCCGGCCACACGGTTGCGATTATCGATGCCGCCGGGAATCCACTGAAAGCGGGCGAAACAGGGCAGATCGCGGTGAGGCGCCCCGATCCGGTAATGTTCCTCGAATATTGGCGCAACCCCGACGCCACGCGTGACAAGTTCATCGGCGACTGGATGACGACCGGCGACCAGGGCGTGATGGACGACGAAGGTTATGTCAGCTTCGTCGGCCGGGATGACGATGTCATCACCTCGGCAGGTTTCCGGATCGGACCGGGCGAGATCGAGGATTGCCTGATCCGCCATCCGGCTGTGGCGCTTGCAGCGGCCATCGGCAAGCCGGACGCTCTGCGCACGGAAATCGTGAAGGCCTTCATCGTGCTGAAAACCGGCTACACGGCGTCAGATTCGCTGGCGTCGGAAATTCAGGGCTTTGTGAAGACGCGTCTGTCCGCGCACGAATATCCGCGCGAGGTTGCATTTATCGACAGCATGCCGATGACGACGACGGGCAAAGTGATCCGCCGCCTGTTGCGGCAGCGGGCGTGACGTCAGGTCAGGCCATTTCCAACTTTGCGACGTCGGCAAGAATCGCTTCAACCGCCTCGCGGTCGGCCGGCCCGAGAGCGGCCTGCGGAGGCACCGGATCGCCGACGGCATAGCCCTGGATTTGCAGCCCGGCCTTGATGCAGGCGGCGAGGTTGAAGCGCGCGAAAGCCTCGTTGATGCGCCAAAGGTCTCGCTGGAGTTTCATCGCTTCGACCCACTGCCCCGCGCGGCATAGCTCGTAGAGACGCACGCTCTGGCGCGGCACGATGCAGGCCGGCCCCGCCATCCAGCCGACGCCGCCGATCAACATGACCGCTGCCGGAATATGGGCTGACGCAGAAAATATCTTCATCCGCGGTACACGGTTCATGATCGACAGCAGGCGTCCGGTATTTGTGGACGCATCCTTGATGTAACGGATGCGCGGATGCTCCGAGAGGCGCGCGATCACGTCGAGCGAAAGGTCGCTGCGTTGAAATTGCGGATTGGTGTAAAGCACGACCGGAATGTCAACAGAGTCGGCGATCGCGCGGAAATAGGATTCGACCTGCGTGTCCTTAAGAGGGAAGTAAGCCTCGAGGATGGCCAGGATGCCGTCGGCGCCCAGTTTTTGGTATGCCTTTGCCTGTTCGACCGCGTCCGCGGTCGCCGTCGATGCGACGCCGACGATCACCGGCACCTTTTTCACCGAAGCCTCGATCGTCGCCTTCACCACCGCTTCGCGCTGCGTGCGGTTGAGATAGGCAAACTCGCCGGTCGAACCCAATGGCGTGAGCCCGTGCACGCCGGCCTTGATCAGGTCGGAGGCCAATTTGCCCAGCACGTCGGTGAGAATCCGGCCGCCCGCGTCGATCGGCGAAACGAGATACGGGAAGACGCCGTGGAAGTCGGTCATGCGGGGAGCCTAGAACACCCACAGCGCATCGGGTGGGAATTCGACATAGTGGTCGCCCGGATCGAGCGGCGCAGGCGCATAAGCGCGAACCGTAAGATTTTCGCGCGCGAATACAAGCTCCCATCGCTCGCCGAGGTACATCGGCGCCTTGAGCTGCATTTTTAGACGATTGGGGCCGGGACTCGATGCGCAACGCACCCGCTCGATGCGGATGATGCCGGTTGCTTTCGCTCTGCTTGCCGCCTTTGTGCGCGACATGCCGGTCAACCGCTCGCCGAACAGCTCGATCGTCGCGCGGCCGCCGGAATTATCGGCCAGAGTGCCGGTGAGCTTGTTGTTGGCGCCCATGAATTCGGCGGTGAACAGCGTCGCCGGATCGTTGTAAAGCGCTGTCGGTGTGCCTTCCTGCGCGACGACCCCGGCATCGAGCAATACGACGCGATCGGCGATCGCCATGGCTTCGACCTGGTCATGCGTGACATGGATTGCGGACAATCCCAGCGTGACGATCAGCGTGCGCAGCCAGGCGCGCGCTTCCTCGCGCAGCTTGGCGTCGAGATTGGACAGCGGCTCGTCAAGCAGGATCACCGGGGGCTCATAAACGAGCGCGCGCGCGATGGCGACGCGCTGCTGCTGGCCGCCTGAGAGCTGGTGCGGGTAGCGCGCAGCAAGGTGCGCCAGCCCGATCTGCGACAGCGTTTTCTCAACGCGGGTCTTGATTTCCTCGGCCGAAACACGGCGCAACTTGAGGCCATAGGCGACGTTGTCGAACACCGTGCGGTGCGGCCACAGGGCATAGGATTGGAACACCAGCCCCAGTCCACGCTGTTCCGCCGGCAATTCGATGCCGCGGGCCGCGTCGAAAAACATGGTGTTTCCGATCGCGATGGAGCCCTGATGCGGCGTCTCCAGGCCCGCAATGGCGCGCAGCAGCGTCGTCTTGCCGCTGCCTGACGGACCGAGCAAGGCGACCACTTGGCCCGAAGGGACGGAAATGGAAACGTCCTTGAGGATTTCATTGTCGCCGAGGCGAAGGGCGACGTCCTTGACGATGAGTTCAGCCATGCAGGCGCACTCCAAGGCGGACCGCGACGGCAAGGCCGACGCCGATCATGACCACATTAACGACTGACAGTGCCGACACCAGATCAACTGCGCCGGTGCCCCAGAGCGACACCAGAAGCGAACCGATCACCTCGGTGCCGGGACCAAGCAAGTAGATGCCGGTCGAGTATTCGCGCACGAAGATCAGGAAGACCAGCAGCCAGCTTGCCAGCATGCCGTATTTGATCAACGGCACGGTGACATCGCGTTTGACGCGCAGATCGCTGGCGCCGGCCGTGCGCGCGGCTTCCTCCAGCTCCGGCGCGACCTGCAGCAAGGTGCCGGAGACAAGCCGCATGCCGTAGGCAAGCCAGACGATGGAATAGGCGAGCCAGATCGAGACCATCGTCGACTTGAGAGGCGACAGGAACGGGACGAACAGGAACACCCACAGCAGCGCAAGACCGGCAACGAGGCCCGGCATCGCGCGGGGCACCATCACGAGGTAGTCGACAAGCCGCGTCCAGCCGGAGTTCCACCGGTGCACCGCAAGCGCGATCGCGGTGTAACAGGCGACGGCCACCGCGCCGCCGATAACGCCAATGCCGAGCGTATTGAAGATGCCGCGCACCACATTCGGATAATCGGTGAGCTCGCGATAGTGATCGAGCGTCAGCACGTCGAGCAGCCTCACGCCTTCGCCCCAGGTCACGACGAAAGAGCGCAGCGTAATGCCGGAGATCGGCACGACCACCGTCACAAAGAGCCAGAGAATGATTCCGGCAAAGGCGACCCAGCGCCAGCGATGCAGGGGAAGCGGCTGCGTCTTGAGGCCTTTGCCGCGCACGGAAACATAACGTTGCGCCTGGCGCAGAAGCATGCGCTGCATGAACACCAGCGGTGCGGTGATCGCGATGATTGCCACAACGACGACGGCCATCAATTGATATGACGGCACGCCGAGCTTGTTGGTGAGCTTGAACAGATAGGTCGAGAGCACCAGCAAATCCTGCGGATCGCCCAGCACCAGCGGCAGGCCGAACAACTCGAAGCCCAGAAAGAACACGAGCACGCCGGCAAACAGAATCGCAGGCAGGATCATCGGCAGGCTGACGCTGAGCGCGACGCGGAACGGGTTCGCGCCCGAAACGCGCGCGGCCTCCTCGAGATCGGTGCTCAGGCCGCGGAGTGCGGCCGCGCTGTAGAGGTAGACGTGCGGGACGTGCGTGAGCCCCGCGATCAAGATCAGCGCGAGCAATGAATAAAGATTCCACGGCACGAAACCAAGAAGGTCCTTCGCAAGCGTCGATAAAATTCCGACTGGACCAATCGCCACGACATATCCGAATGCAATCACCACCGCGGAGACGAAAATCGGAATCAGGATCATCGGCTCGAGATACCGCCGGCCGGGCACGTCGGTGCGAACCATCAGGAAAGCGAGCACAGCGCCGAGCGGCACCGCTATGGCAGCCATACCGCCCGCGATGACGATTGTGGTCCAGAACGCCTGCCAGAAATCGGGATCGGCGAGCACGAACGAATAGGCGAGTAGGCCGACTTTTGCCGAAGGGTCGAAAAACGGCGCGGTGAGGAAACTCTGGTAGATCACAAGCGAAAGCGGCGCCACCACGACAAGCGTGGTGATGCCGAGCACGAGCAAGCGATACACGGCAATGGGCATGGCTGCCCTTGATCCGCCCGAAGGGCGGCGCGCTATGGCTATTGCCCCTTCTTCGCCTGCTGCCACTTCGACAGGAAGGCAAGGCGTTTGGCCTGGTCGAGATTCTCCAAGAGCGTCTGGTCGATCGGAACAGGCCGCGCCTTGTCGCCGATCAGCTGCGTAACACTCTTGATCGTCGCCTCGCCATCAACGTCTGAACGAAGCGAATAAAGATCGGCTTTGTTTGCGATAATTTCCTGTCCGCGCTTCGACAGAATGTAATCGAGGAAGAGCTTGCCGGCGTTCGGATTCTTGGCTTGCTTGGAAATGAAGGCGACGCGCGAGGTCACCATTGTGTAGTCCTTCGGCAGAATGATGCCGAGGTTGGGATCCTTCTTCGACCGGCCGAGCGCGTAGGAGCCGAAAACCCCATAGGCGATCAGGTGCTCGCCAGACGTCACGCGTTCCATCATGGCGCCGGCGCTTGTGTAGAGCTTCGCCTGCGCCTTGCCCATCGCCTTGAACAGGTCCCAGGCCTGCGGGAAATCCTTGATATCCGCGTTGCAGAACAGATAGCCGACGCCAGAGCGCTCGGGATCGTACGCAGTGATTTTGCCTTTGTAGAAATCCGTCTTGGCGTTGAGCAGCTTTAAAAGATCGGTGTGATCCTTCGGCACGTCCCCTTCGGGAACGAGACGTTTGTTGTAGACAAAGGTGATGGGCTCATAGGTTGTGCCGTAGGCTGAATCCTTCCACACCGCCCATTTCGGCAGCGCCTTGATCTCAGGCGAGGCATAGGCCGCGGCGTGACCATCGGCGACAAGCTTCACCTGCAGATCCATCGCCGACGACCAAATGACGTCCGCGGTGCCGTTGTTGGCCGCAGCCTCGGCGATGAAGCGGTTATAGAGCTCGGTTGAATTGAGGTCGGAGTATTCGACCTTGATGCCGGGGTAGAGCGCCTCGAAGTCTTTGATTAACGGATTGGCGGCGACTGCGTCGGTGGTCGAGGAGATGACGACCTTGCCTTCCTTCTTGGCGGCATCGACGATCTTGGCGTAGTCCGCCGGATAACCTTGCGGCGCCTGCGCGTGCGCGGCGCTGCCGAGGGCCAATGCGGTTGCGATGAAAATGGCGGATATGACGTGACGCATAGCAGCTCCCTGGCGTTTTTCGGCGCCTGCCCCCGCGGCGACCGTTGGGGAGCGATGCTACCCCAGGGCTTCCTCCACCGCCTAGGCCCACAAAAGCGAAAGCCCTGGTGCCGGGAATTTCAGCCGGCAAAGCCACCGCTGTCGAGAAAGGCTTGCTCGTCCGGTGTGGTGGCGCGGCCGAGGACGGCATTGCGATGGGGAAACCGTCCGAACCGCCGGATGATGTCGGCGTGAATTTCCGCCCATTTCAGATTTTCCGCATCGCCAGCGGCCTTGTTGAAGGAAATGCAGCGTTCCTGGTCCGCGAGATCCTCGGAATGCTCGAAGGGGAGATAAAAGAAATTCCGCAGCTCTTTCGGCACCTGGCTGTCAAAGCCGCGAACAATTGCTCCGGCGGCGATGGCGCGCGCTACAGGATCAGCCGCAAAGGCTCGCGCATCTTCGCGAAACATGTTGCGCGGGAACTGGTCCAGCAAGATAAGCAGCGCCAGAGCACCTTCGACATTTTGCTCCCAGTCGGACAATTGCCCGGAGGCGGCGGCCTGGTAGGTGGCGAGAAAACGCTCCCGGATCTCGTCGTCGAAAGCCGGGTCCTTCTTGAACCAGCGATCGGGCCCGGCCTTTTGCCAAAACGATACGACGTCGGCTGCACTTGCGACCATTGCACCTCGTGTCAATTGGCGGCCGGCTGCCCCGGCTCGTCGCGCAAGGCGCGCCGCAGGATCTTGCCGACGTTCGTCTTAGGCAGCTCGTCCCGGAACTCGATCTGCTTCGGCACCTTGTAGCTGGCCAGGCGTGAGGCCAGATACCTCCGTAGGTCCGTGGCGGTGACATCGGGATTTTTCTTGACCGCAAACAGCTTGCCGGCCTCCCCGGAATGCTCGTCGGGTACGCCAATGACGGCGCATTCGAGCAAGCCACCGTGGCTCATGGCTACTTCCTCGACCTCGTTCGGGAATACCTTGAAGCCCGACACAGAAATCATGTCCTTCTTCCGGTCGACGATGCGCACGCGGCCCTGCTCGTCCATCACGCCGATGTCGCCGGTGCGGAAAAATCCGTCCTTCGTCATTGCTTTTGTGGTCTCATCGGGTCGCTTCCAGTAGCCCGCCATAATCTGCGGACCGCGAGCGCAGATCTCGCCCTGCCCGCCGATCAGCAATTCATGCCCATCCTCGTCGCGGATCGAGATTTCAGTCGAGGGTAGCGGAAGTCCGATGGTTCCGGTCCATTCGCTGATGTCGCCGCGGTTGCACGTGAGTACCGGTGAGGTTTCAGACAGGCCGTAACCCTCGATGATCGGCCTGCCGGTCGCCTTTACCCAGGCGTCGGCGACCGGCTTCTGCACCGCCATGCCACCGCCGATCGTGCATTTCAGCATGCTCCAATCGATCTTGCTGAAATTGGGATGGTGGAGCAGTGCATTGTACAGCGTGTTCACGGCTGGAAAGATGTTCACCTTGTAGTGAGAGAGTTCTTTGACGAGTCCGGGAATGTCACGCGGGTTCGGAATCAGCAGGCACATTCCGCCGAGGCGCATGCCGAGCAGGAAACACGCGGTCAAGGCGAAGATGTGATATAGCGGCAGCGCCGTGACGATGATCATGTGGTCGAGTTTCGGCGGGATATCGACCATGGGCTGGTTCCATGCCTCTACCTGCAACATGTTGGCGACCAGATTGCGATGCAGAAGCATTGCACCTTTCGCGACCCCGGTGGTGCCGCCCGTGTACTGGAGAAATGCGATGTCGTCGGGCGTCAACGTTGAAGCCTCGAGTGCCATCGTGCGCCCGGCTTCAACGGCGTCATTGAACTTGGTGGCGCCCGGAATCGTGTAAGCCGGCACCATCTTTTTGATGTAGCGAACGACTCCGTTGACAATCGTGCCCTTCACCGCGCCAAGCATGTCACCCAAGCTCGCGATCACGACGTGCCTGACTTGCAGATTCGGCAGCGCCTGTTGCAGGACGCCCGCAAAATTTTCGAGCACGATGATGGCTTCCGCGCCAGCATCGGCGAGCTGGAATTCCAATTCGCGCGGCTTGTAGAGCGGGTTGACGTTCACGACGGTGCAGCCGGCCCGGAGAATGGCGGCGATTGCGATCGGATATTGCAGCACGTTCGGCATCATGATCGCGACGCGCGTGCCGCGTTTCAGCCCCAGGTTTTGCAGCCACGCGGCAAGGGCACGTGATGTCTTTTCCAGGTCGGCATAGGTCAGGGATTTGCCCATGCAGGCGCAGGCTTCACGGCCGGCATATTTCGTGAAGCTTTCCTCGAACATCGCGACCAGCGACGGATAGCGCACCGCGTCGATCTCGCTGGGTACCCCCGGCGGGTAATGCCGCAGCCAGAGCCGGTCCATTGGTGCTTCCCCCGCGACCGCCTTTTCGCTAGCGCGACGAAGGTCGATTCCGCATCAGCATGAGTCCAACCGGTCCCGCATGCAAGACTGGCGATCGCTAGCGGCCTCCAAACGGAACCAGCGGATTGTCGATCAGCGCGGTCCGGTCGGGCCGATCGGGGGCTGCGACCCCGAGAAAAGCCTGGAAAAGCTCGCGCACTGTGCGCTGCGGCAAATCGCGGGTGATCAAAACCAGCCGGGTGCGATGATCGTCGTCAGGCCAGTGTTCAAGCCGCGCGGTCGGGTGGAATATGTGCTGCACGCCATGCACGACGACCGGCGTGTCTGGCATTTCCGCAAGTTTCACGATGCCTTTGACGCGCAGAAGCTTTTCTCCGTGCGTGGCACGCAACAGTTCGAGGAACATCTCCAGAGTTCCCGACGGGATGGCATCGTCGGCTGTGAGTACAAACGATGAGATATGCTCATCATGCCGATTGACGTCGTGATGATGGTGGTGATGACCGTGGCTGTCCGCGTAGGCTTCGGCGGCAAGCCATTTCTTCACATCAGGGATTTTCCGATCGGGGTCGTAAAGCCCGCTCCCGAGCAGCCTGTTGGCGGTTGCTTCGCCTTTGGCAGCATCAAGGATGGGCGCGGCCGGGTTGAGCCCGCGGAGCCTGGCAACAATTCGCTGTCGTTTGGCCTCGTCCACGAGGTCGGTCTTGGTCAGCACGATGCGGTCGGCAACTGCGGCCTGCTTTACCGCCTCGGCATGCGCATCGAGCGTCGATTCACCGCCGGCGGCATCCACGACGGTTATGACGCCATCCAGACGATAGCGTAAGACGAGATAGGGGTGCGACATTGCGGTATGCAGTACTGGCGCCGGATCGGCGAGGCCCGTGGTTTCGAGCAGCAGCCGTTTGAATGTGCAGCGCCGGTTGTCGAGATCGCGCAGCAGCGTCTCCAGCGCGTCTACGAGGTCGCCGCGCATCGTGCAGCACAAGCAGCCCGATTGCAGCAATACCATGTTGTCGCTGACATACTCCACCAGCAGATGGTCGAGCCCGATCTCGCCGAATTCGTTGATGACGACCGCGGTCTCCGCGAGCGCCGGATCCTTCAGCAGCCGGTTGAGTAACGTGGTTTTGCCGGCGCCCAGGAAGCCCGTGAGGACGGTGAACGGAATGGGCGTGGGCGGTGTCTTTCGCTCAGCGCGCGGCGCGGGCTCGCTCATTGCGTCGACGAGGTGACTTTCGGTTTCGGCTGTTTTGCGGGTTTTGCAGCCTTGGCTGACTTTGCGTCATCCGTCTTTTTGGGTTTTTCGGCCGCTGCACCTTTGGCGGGCTTTTCGCCGCCTTCGGTCTTGGCGGCGGTCTTCTTTTTCTTCTTGGGCGCGGCGCTGGCGGTCTGCGCGACGACCGGATCCGGATGATCGGCCGGGCCGGTGAACACCACCACCGGTGGCGTGGTCTCGACCGGCGGGCCGAGCACGAATTTGCCATTGGCCGGCTTCAGGCTGGAGAGCATGAACGCCTGTCCATTTTCGGATTCGCCGGTTGCGGCGGTCGTCGACTCTTCCGGCTCCTCCTCGTTCTCCTCGGAAGGCGGTTTCCGACGATGCCCGCCGCACATTTCCTCGCGCAGGTTGGGCGGCTGTGCGTCGATCGGCGCCAAGGCATCGACTGTGCCGAGCGAGGGCGTCAGCCAGGACAAACCACCGCTATTAAAGCCGCGTTCGAGGAGCTGCGCCGCCTTTTGTGCACGCACGGCGCCGGACCAGGATCCAAGGATCACCGCGATCAGCCGGCGGCCATTGCGCGTAGCGGAGGCGACGACGTTGTAGCCTGACGCGCAGATGAATCCGGTCTTCATGCCGTCGGCGCCGGGATAACGATCAATGAGCGAATTGTAGTTCCGCATCACGCGGTTGCCGTAGCGGATCGACGAAATGTGCCAGTAGCTGTCGTACTCGGGAAATTCGCGGATCAGCGCGCGCGCCAGGATGCCGAGGTCGCGGGCCGATGAGATGTGGTTCTCGGCGGGTAGGCCGTTCGGATTGACGAAATTGCTTTGCGACATGCCGAGCCGGCGTGCGTTGGCATTCATGAGATCGGCAAAGCCTGCGATCGAACCGCCAACGCCTTCGGCGATTGCCACCGCAATGTCGTTTGCGGATTTCACCATCAGCATCTTCAGCGCGTTGTCGACGGTAACGGCGGCGCCAACCTTGAAGCCCATCTTCGTCGGCTGCTGCGCGGCGGCATTGCGCGATATCGGGAGCAGGGTATTGAGCGACAGACGGCCTTCCTTGACTGCGCGCAGCGTGGTGTAGGCAGTCATTAGCTTCGTGACCGAAGCGGGATACCACGGATAAGTGGCGTTCTCGGCGTGCAGCACCTTGCCTGTTGAAGCCTCGATCAGCAGCTGCGCTTCTGCGTTCGCGCGATCAGTCGCGGCAAGCGCAAGCACACCCACGGTGAGGCCGAGGATCACGGCGCGACAGCAGCGGTTTGAGCGGCCAGTCATCGTTCGCAGTTCAGGGTCCTAAGGCCTCAGAAACGGAAAAGTTCCATAGACGGCCGTGCTAGGCTATCTAAGCTTCGAATGCTAGGCAAAGCGCGTGAACCACAGCTGAATATGTAATGACAGCCAGCAGAGCCTGATGAAAGCGACCAAAGTTCGGCAAAGGAGGCGTTAATGACGGCCTGTATCGTCGGTTGGGCACACAGTCCGTTCGGCAAACTTGCCGGTGAAACGCTCGAAAGCCTGATCGTGAAAGTTGCCGGCGAGGCGCTGGCCGATGCCGGAATTGCCGCAAAAGACGTCGACGAGATCGTGCTCGGGCATTTTAACGCCGGGTTTTCCGCCCAGGATTTTACCGCTTCTTTAGTCCTGCAGGCCTCTAACGACCTGCGCTTCAAGCGCGCTCTGCGGGTCGAGAACGCGTGCGCCACCGGCTCCGCCGCCGTCCATCAGGGAATCAAGACGATTGAGGCGCGCGCCGCGCGCATCGTGCTCGTCGTCGGCGCCGAGCAGATGACGGCAACGCCTGCGTCGGAGATCGGACGCAATCTGTTGAAGGCGTCGTACGTGCGCGAAGAGGCCGACATCGATGGAGGCTTCGCCGGGATTTTCGGCAAAATCGCGGGTCTCTATTTTCAAAAATGGGGCGACCAGTCCGACGCGTTGGCGATGATCGCCGCCAAGAATCACAAGAACGGCGTGGGCAATCCCTACGCGCAGATGCGCAAGGATCTAGGCTACGACTTCTGTCGCACCGAAAGCGAGAAGAATCCGTTTGTAGCCGGCCCGTTGAAGCGTACCGACTGCTCGCTGGTTTCGGATGGCGCCGCGGCGGTCGTGCTTGCCGATGTGGAGACCGCGCTCAAATTCAAGAAGGCAGTCGCGTTCCGTGCTGCCGAGCACGTGCAGGATTTTCTGCCGATGTCGAAGCGCGACATTCTGAAGTTCGAAGGCTGTTCACAGGCCTGGCAGCGCGCGCTTGCGCGATCCGGACTTCAACTGAGCGATTTGTCGTTTGTCGAAACCCATGACTGCTTCACCATCGCGGAACTGATCGAATATGAAGCGATGGGTTTGACCGCCGAAGGGCAGGGAGCGCGCGCGATCAAGGAAGGCTGGACTCAAAAAGACGGCAAGCTGCCGGTGAATCCGTCCGGTGGACTAAAGGCGAAAGGCCACCCAATCGGGGCGACGGGTGTTTCCATGCACGCACTTGCAGCGATGCAACTGACCGGTGCCGCCGGTGACCTGCAGGTGAAGAATGCCAAGCTCGGTGGCATCTTCAATATGGGCGGGACGTCGGTCGCGAACTACGTGAGCGTGCTCGAGCGGATCAAGTAGCTAGTTGAACTTGCGCTCCTTCAGCGTCGGCAGAAACGACGAATTGAAAACGTCGTCCAGTTTCGGTTTCGCGGCCTTGAACTTGTAAGCCATCGCAATCTGGTCGATGGCGCGCTCAAAGCGCTGTTCGTCGATGGCGCCATAGCCATTCGCCTTGACCTCTGGCGTGACGATATTCTCGCGAATGGCCATCGTCAGGCGCTCGAGCTCGACGTTTTTCCTGGCGTCAGGGTTACGCCGCAAAACGGAATCAATTGCCGACGCCGGGTTCCTTACGGTCTCCCTGAGACCGCGCATGAACGCATTGAGGAAGCCTCTCACCGCGTCCGGATGCTCAGCGGCGAATTTCGAGTTCACAATGATGGCGTTGCCGTAAAGCTCGACGCCGTAGTCCGCCATCAGCAGCACGGAGATGTCGCTCACCGGGACGCCCTTGTCCTTGAGATCGACGAAGGTCGTAAATGAGTAGCCGGTTATTGCGTCGATCTGCCCCGCCGCCAGCATGGGCTCGCGCACTGGGAAGCTTACGTTCTCGACCTTTACTTTTGACGGATCGATGCCATTCACCTGTACGAAAATCGGCCACTGGGCGAAAGCGCCGTCGGACGCCGGTGCGCCGAGCGTCTTTCCTTCCAGGTCTTTCGGCACGACGATACCGCGGCTCTTTCTGCCGATCACCGCGAACGGAGGCCGGTTATAGAGCATGAACACAGCCTTCACCGGCGCGCCCGGTTTGGCATCGCGGTGCTTGATCAGGGTATTAATGTCGCCGAAGCCAATGTCGTACTCACCCGATGCCACGCGCTCGATCGGCTCGATCGAGTTGGAGGCGGGATTTATCGTGACATTGAGGCCTTCCGATTTGAAATAGCCTTTGTCGAGCGGGTGCAGGAAGAGCGCGGCCGGCCCTTCGAATCCGTAGTCGAGCGAGAAATTAACGATTGTTTCCCCGGCTGCGGCGCGGGTCGTCAACGTCGCGGCAATCAGCAGTGGCATCCATGCCCACCAGCGGGTGTGGTGAGCCTTCATCGTGCGCATCCTTCTTCAGCGGTCCGTCGCGCTTGTTCCCGCCACACAGCAAAGGACACGTCGCTGCAAAGGGCAATACGCATAAACATGGATGGCAGCCAATTTGCGACGTTATGACTAACGCCGCCGGTTACGGTCCGCCCGCAGAGGTAAATCTTGAGCACGATAAAGGCGGCTTTGAGATAGAATTGCGAGACGCTTCGGAGGTTCGGGCAATGGCGCCAGCAATCGCCAAAAAGCTTGCGCGCGACATTCCGCCGCTTCGGGCGCCTTACGCTCCGCCCGATGAGGCTATTGCGGCCGAATTATTGGCGTCGGCCGGCCGCGGGAGCGATGCGGAAGCGCGTATCGACGCGCGCGCCACGCGCCTCGTCGAGGCAATCCGGGCCCGTACCGGCGGTCTCGGCGGGGTCGAGGACTTTCTCCACGCCTATGCGCTGTCCACTAAGGAAGGCCTGGCGCTGATGGTGTTGGCCGAAGCGCTGCTGCGTGTGCCCGATGCGGAAACCGCCGACCGCCTGATCGAGGACAAGTTACAGGCGGGCGACTGGGCGCGTCATGGCTCACGTTCGGCGCCTCTCCTGGTATCGGCCTCAGCCTGGACGCTCGGTCTCACTGTCAAAGTCATTCAGCCCGGCGAGACCCCTGAAGGCATTGTCGATGCCCTGATCAAGCGACTTGGATTGCCGGCGGTGCGGGCGGCGACCCGCCAGGCTATGCGGTTGCTCGGTTCACATTTCGTCCTGGGGCAGACGATCGAAGAGGCGCTTGGGCGCGCTGGCTCGCATCGCGAATTTCTTTATTCTTTCGACATGCTGGGTGAGGGGGCTCGCACAAGCACCGACGCCAGGCACTACCTCGATTCGTATGCACGTGCGATCGAAGCCATCGGCAAGACCACAGGCAACGACCCGCTCCCACGTCGTCCCGGAATTTCCGTCAAGCTTTCGGCGCTGCATCCACGCTTCGAGCCATTGTCTCGCGATCGCGTGCTTGCCCAACTCGTGCCGAATTTGCTCGAGCTGGCACAGATCGCAAAACGTTACGAGCTTAATTTCACAATCGACGCTGAAGAGGCGGATCGGCTGGAGCTGTCGCTCGATGTCGTCACCGCGACATTGCGCGATGCCTCGCTGGCCGGATGGGATGGTTTCGGACTTGCGGTGCAGGCCTATCAAAAGCGCGCCGGGCCGTTGATTGACTGGATTGGCGCCGCCGCGGAAAGCCTGAACCGGCGGCTGATGATCCGTCTCGTCAAGGGCGCCTATTGGGACACCGAGGTGAAGCGCGCGCAGGAACGCGGTCTTCCCGACTACCCGGTGTTTACACGTAAGGCGATGACTGACCTTTGCTATCTCGACTGCGTGCGCAAATTGCTTGTGGCGCGGCCACGGCTTTATCCGCAATTTGCGACCCACAATGCGTTGACCGTTGCCTGCGTGATCGAGGATGCCGGCGGCAGCAGCGGTTATGAATTCCAGCGGCTGCACGGCATGGGTGAAGCGCTCTACGAAGCCCTCCTCGCGGAATTGCCGGATCTGAACTGTCGTGTCTACGCGCCCGTGGGCGGCCACGCCGATCTGCTCGCCTATCTGGTGCGCCGGCTGCTGGAAAACGGAGCCAATTCTTCGTTTGTGTCCGTCGCGGCCGACCCTTCAGTACCGGTTGAAACCATCCTGCGGCGGCCGCAAGGCTGGATCGGTGACGCGTCGCATGCGCGACATTCGCATATTCCGTTGCCGCGCGATCTGTTCGGCGCGTCGCGGCGGAATTCATCCGGTGTCGAATTTGGCGACAACACTGCGCTTGAAGCATTGGTTGCCGAAATCCGTTCGGCCCCAAAAATTGCCGACGCAAAACCATTGATCGACGGTTCGGCGGTAGCCGGACGTGAGCGTGCGGTCAGCTCTCCCATTGACGGTGCCGTCATCGGCGCCGTGCAGGAAGGCGATGAGTCTCTGGTTGTCGCTGCGATGGCATCTGCACAGGCCGCTTTCCCAGCGTGGAGTGCAACGCCCGTGACCGCGCGCGCCGCAGCACTCGAACGTGCCGGCGACCTGCTTGAGCAGAATCGTGGCCGCTTGATCGCGCTGCTGCAAAGCGAGGCAGGCAAGACGATCGACGATTGTGTTTCCGAGGTGCGCGAGGCGGTCGATTATTGTCGGTTCTATGCGCAAGACGCGCGCCGAATGCTTGCGCCGCAGGCCCTGCCGGGTCCGACCGGCGAATCCAACGAGCTGCGCATGCGGGGCCGCGGTGTGTTCGTCTGCATCAGCCCGTGGAATTTTCCGTTGGCAATTTTCACCGGGCAGGTCGTCGCAGCGCTCGCTGCCGGCAACGCCGTCGTGGCGAAGCCAGCCGAGCAGACGCCGCTTGTGGCCTTCGAGGCCACCAGACTGCTGCATCGCGCCGGTGTCCCAGCCAGCGTGCTCAACCTCGTTCCGGGCGACGGGAAAACCGGCGCGCTTCTCGTTGCCGATCACCGCCTGGCGGGGGTTGCCTTCACGGGTTCGACCGAGGTGGCCCGCGGCATCAACCGCGCATTAGCGGCCAAGAATGGGCCTATTGCGGCACTGATCGCCGAGACCGGGGGCGTCAACGCCATGATCGTTGATGCGACGGCACTGCCCGAACAAGTCACGGACGATGTGATCGCCTCGGCATTCCGCTCGGCCGGTCAGCGCTGCTCTGCATTGCGGTTGCTGTGCGTGCAGGAAGATGTCGCCGATCGCGTGCTCGACATGATCGTCGGTGCTACGTGCGAACTCAGCCTCGGAGATCCGCGCGAGCTTGCGACGCATGTCGGGCCTGTCATCGACGGTAAGGCCAAGAGCAAGCTCGACCGCTGGATTGCCATGATGGACTCGCGCAGCGCGGTTTTGTTTCGTCTGGAGGCAAATCCTCCGGCCGGCGGCACCTACGTCACCCCGGCGATCATCGAGCTCGACAACGCGCGCGAGCTTAAGGAGGAAGTCTTCGGACCAGTTCTTCATGTCGTCCGCTGGCGGTCAAGCGAACTCGACCGGCTGCTCGACGATATTGCTGCCAACGACACCGCGCTGACTCTCGGCATCCATTCTCGCATTGAGACGGTCGTCACGCACGTTGCTGCGCGCATGCCGCACGGCAACATCTATGTGAATCGAAACATGATCGGGGCGGTGGTCGGCTCCCAGCCATTCGGCGGGAGTCATTTGTCCGGGACTGGGCCGAAAGCGGGGGGCCCGAATTATCTGCGACGGTTTGCTCTCGAACAGGTCGTTACGGTGAACACGGCGGCGTCAGGGGGCAATGCGACGCTCCTGTCGGAGGAAGAATAATTATAAGGTCAGGCATGCCGGGCCGTGTGAATGGCCCGTTCAAGGTAAAATTGCCTCCCTTTGGACCCATTTCCCCGCTTAATCCTTCGATTACCGTGACGGAAGGCCAGGCCGCAACCAGCGGCGGCTGTCACATGCGTTAACCGGTTTCGCGTGCGGTTCGGGTATTCTGGCGTGTATGACTGATTCGATTGCCAGGCTTTATGACGCCGTGATCGCGGCGCGCGGCGCGGACCCGGCGAAATCGCGGACCGCTCGGCTGCTACGCGCGGGTCGCGCGAAGATGGCGAAGAAGCTCGCCGAAGAGGCGGTCGAGGTCGTCATTGACGCCATGCACGGACAGCCGGAAGCCGTGGTCATGGAAAGCGCGGATCTGGTCTACAATCTCGTGGTGCTTTGGGTTCACGCCGGTGTACGTCCAGAGGATGTCTGGGCCGAAATGCGCCGCCGCGAGTTGATGTTCGGCATTGCAGAAAAAGTGCCAAAAGATTTGGTTCGGGCGGCGTCGCGGCGTAAAGTTGTCTCGTTGGAGACCAGGCGCGTCCGCAAGCGCCGTTGATCCGTCACAATTCTCCCTACGAGTAGACTGATGACTGTTGAGGCCGCCGAGCCGCGATCCCTGCTGCGCCGTCTTTATGACTGGTGCCTGGCAGCGGCCCATAAACCGCATGCGATGTGGCTTATGGGCGCGGTTTCTTTTGCCGAAAGCTCATTCTTCCCGGTTCCGCCTGACGTGATGCTTATACCGATGGCTTTGGCGCGACCCGAGCGCGCCTATGTAATGGCGATCTGGTGCACGATAACGTCGGTGGCCGGTGGCATTCTCGGCTACGCCATCGGCGCGTCGCTTTATGATTCCGTCGGGCTTTGGCTGATCCAGCTCTATGGCTATGGCGACAAAGTCGAAGCCTTTCGCGAAGCTTATGCGCAGTGGGGTGCCTGGATCATTCTTTTGAAAGGTCTGACCCCGATCCCCTACAAGATTGTCACCATCACGTCCGGATTTGCCGGTTACAACTTCGGGCTATTCATCCTTTTTTCGATTATTACGCGGGGCGCGCGCTTCTTCGTGCTGGCGTTTCTGCTCCACCGCTACGGCGAGAGTGCGCGCCACATCATTGAAAAACGCTTGGGCCTATGGGTGCTGCTCGGTGCCATAGTTATCGTCATCGGCCTTGTAGGCGCGCTGTACTTGTTTTGACGGCACCGGGTTCCTCATTTTCGCCACCGAAAGTGGGTAGCCGATTGCCGGTGGGCTGATTGATCTCCGGTTTTGCCGGCCATGGGCACCAAGCAGGCTTTGAAATTTCGTCGAACTGGTCTGGCGGGCCGGTCTGCGCTCGGCTGGTCGTTCGCGGCCATCCTGGTACTGACGTCAGCATTGGCATTTGCGCAGGACGCTGCGCCTCCCGCTGACAAGCCGCAAGAGGACACAGGGTTTTTCGGGGCAGTCGGTCGCTGGTTCTCGCAGCAGTCCGCCAACGTGAACTCGACATTCAAAGACGCACGCCAGAAGGTTGAAGGGTTCAGCCAGGACGCGGGCGCCGCCGCGAAGTCAACCGTCGAAGGCGCCAAGGATGCGGCCGGAGCAGTCGCGCGTATTCCCAACGTGCGGACTGTGAGCGGTCACGAAAAATGTCAGGTCGCGCCGAACGGAGCGCCCGACTGTGTTGCCGCGGCGAACGCCATTTGCAAGACGAAAGGTTTTGATTCAGGGCGTAGCCTCGACATGACTACAGCGGAGATCTGCCCCCCCAAAGTCTGGATGGCAGGACGATCGACCGGCCCCGAATGTCGGATGGAAACTTTTGTCTCGCGGGCAGTCTGTCAGTGAGCGTCACCGTCTGATCGGCGGCTGCTTGTACTGAGACCGTGTTTATGTTTCCGTCGCATGCCAGCGACGGGGCGTCCCTTGAATCTCCATGCGAAACTTCTTGAGCGTGAGACGGCCGGCCGACCGGTGACGGTCGTCGTAATCGGCGCCGGAAAATTCGGAACGATGTTCCTTTCGCAGGCGCGCCTCACGCAAGGAATGCACGTTGTCGCCGTTGCTGATCTCGACGTCGGTCGGGCACGGAGTCAGTTGAAAACCGCGGGCTGGCCGGACGAAACCTATGCCGCTCCTTCACTGGCAGATGCACATAAGAAGCGGACGACGTTCGTCACCGACGACGCCGAAGCTCTCATCGCCGATCCGCGGATCGAGGTGATCATCGAGGCAACCGGCGTGCCCGGCGCTGGCATCCATCATGCACTCAAGGCAATTGCCAACGGCAAGCACATCGTCATGGTCAACGTCGAGGCCGATGCGGTTGCCGGCCCCTTGCTCGCGCGCCGCGCGAAAGCCGCGGGTGTTGTTTATTCGCTTGCTTGGGGCGATCAGCCGGCGCTGATCTGCGAGCACGTCGATTGGGCGCGTGCTGCAGGCTTCAAGGTCATCTGCGCGGGCAAGGGCACGCGCTACGAGCCGCACTATCACAAGTCCAACCCCGACAACGTCTGGGACATCCTCGACAAATATCTGAACATCTCGGATCGCAAGTCGATCAATCCGAAGATGTTCAATTCATTCGTGGACGGAACCAAATCGGGCATCGAAATGACGGCGGTGTGCAACGCCACTGGATTGGTGCCGCAGTCGAACGGGCTTGGCTTCCCTCCGGCGACGCGTTTCGAGCTCGCCGAAATCTGCAAACCCAAGAGCGACGGCGGCACCCTGGAAAAAGTCGGTGTCACCGAAGTGACGTCGTCGGTCTATCGCGATGGTCGCGACGTACCGCATCATCTTGCGCTCGGCACGTATGTTGTCTTTGAAGGCGACACCGAGTACGCGCGGCGCTGCTTCAAGGAATACGCGATGCTGCCGGACAGAACCGGCAAATACGCGGCCCTTTACCGACCGATCCACATGATCGGGCTTGAGCTCGGCATTTCCGTCGCAAGCGCGGCGTTACGCAATGAGGCGACCGGCGCGCCGAACGGATTCCGTTCGGACGTGGTAGCGACCGCCAAACGTGCATTGAAGGTTGGCGAGATGCTCGACGGTGAGGGCGGCTTCTGCGTCTGGGGCAGGCAGACGCCGGCCGACGTGTCGCTTGAGCGCGAGTTGCTGCCGCTCGGACTAGCGCACGGCGTGAAACTCAAGCGCGACATTGCCGAGGGCCAGGCGCTCCGGTGGTCGGACGTTGCCTACGATCCGAACGATCCGGCGGTGAAGATCCGGCGTGAGATGGAAGCCGCGTTCGGCCGGCGCAATGTCGGCGTCGAGCCTGTTGGCTAGCGCCTACGTAGAATCCCCTAAGCGAGAAATTGATCAACATCAAACTTCACCAGCCGAAGTGGGGTGGTCCTTCATTGATAGGAGAACCGCGATGAACGCGGCCTTGCTCACTGCCGATCACAATACCCACATCAAGATTGTTGCTATGGGCCTCTCGGCAGCATTCATGATCGCCTTGACGGCGCTGCTTGCGCATTAAGACCGCCCTTCAGCTGAGTTCGATAGTGCCGTCCACTTTATGAGTGAGATTGATCTTGCCGATGGTGAGCACCATCTGCGCATTGATCGTTTCGTTGCCCTTCAATCGACCATCGGCCACTGCCGCCCGGATTGCTTTTTCGATCTCTTGTTGTGACGTCACACCCACAACCTTGAGAAATTTGCGAAGGGACATGTTGAGAGCTTCTTCGTTCATCTCAGGCACTCCTTGAAAAGCCGGATTCGGCATCAATCTTACGGTGCGCAAGGCACACTTACCAACCCGGCCGCCGTCAAATGCGGGACACGCGTTTTTGTTTGGCTGTGCTGCGACTTGACGCTATAGCTATGCCCCCAAAAGCCGGTGTGGCGGAATTGGCAGACGCGCACGACTCAAAATCGTGTTCCCAAAAGGAGTGTCGGTTCGACCCCGACCACCGGCACCATCCAGGTTATCGACGGCCATGACCAACGATATCGCTGCGCACATGGACGGCTATTTGGCTATCGCCAGGCGGGATCCGGCTCTTGCCGCGGCATCGATCATTGCCGGGGTTGGGCTGCTTACGATCTGTGGATTTTTTTTCTTCGAGTACGTACTCGGCTATCCACCGTGTCCGCTCTGCCTGGATCAGCGGAACGCTTTCTACGTCAGCGTACCGCTCGCGGCGCTGCTCTGTCTCGGTGCCAGCCATGGCGCTTCGCGCAAGGTAATGATTGCCGGCTTTGCCGTTATCACCGCCGTCATGCTCTGGAATACAGGACTGTCCGCCTATCACGCTGGTGTCGAGTGGAAATTCTGGCCGGGCCCGAATGATTGTTCGGGACCGATCAACGGTTTTGGATCGGCCGGAAATTTGCTCAAGCAGCTTGAAAACATCCGCATCGTTCGTTGCGACGAAGCGGCGTGGCGTTTTCTCGGTATCTCGCTCGCCGGCTATGATGTTCTGGTATCCCTGTTCCTCGCGGCCGTTGCCGGCTGGGGCCTGAAGGCGTCGCTCGCGCGGCGGAGCCGGACCTAGAATGCGCAGCAGAGGTTCAACATCATGGAAGTTCTGATTATCGGCGCGGGCATTGGCGGATTGACGCTGGGTCTGATGCTGCACCGTGCCGGGATCGCCTGCCATATCTTTGAAGCGGCGCCGGAACTCAAGGCCGTCGGCGTCGGCATCAACATCCTGCCGCATGCGTCGCGCGAGCTATGTGCCCTCGGGCTCGAGGATGCGCTCGCAAAGGTCGCCGTCATGACGCGCGAATATTGCTTCTACAACCGCTTCGGCCAGTACATCTACAGCGAGCCGGCCGGCAAGTTTGCGGGTTACGACGTGCCGCAGTTCTCGATCCATCGTGGTGATCTGCAGATGGTCCTGCTTGACGCGTTTGTCGAGCGCGCCGGTGCGGACAGGGTGATCACCGGCTGGCGCTGCACGCGCGTCGAGCACGACGGGCCGGAAGCGATTGCGCATTTCGAGGACGTCGGCGGCAGGCCGCTGCCGTCGCAGCGCGGCAGTGTTGCTATCAGTGCCGAAGGCATTCACTCGGTCTTGCGCAAACAGCTTTATCCGAACGAGGGGCCGCCAAAGTATTCGGGCATCAACATGTGGCGCGGCGTCACACGCTGGAAACCGTTTTTGTCGGGCGCCAGCATGATCCGCATTGGCTGGCACCATCCGGCGAAGCTGCTGATCTATCCGATCCGCAACAACGTCGACGCTGAGGGTCGCCAACTGGTGAACTGGGTCTGCGATATCGAGACGCCGCAATACCAGGCGCGCGATTGGAACCGGCGCGGCCGGCTGGAGGACTTCCTGCCCGCCATGGCCGACTGGCACTTCGACTGGCTCGATGTACCGCAGTTCATCAGCAACTCGGACGCGATTCTCGAATATCCGATGGTCGATCAGGACCCCTTGCCACGCTGGAGCTTTGGTCGCCTGACGCTGTTGGGAGATGCAGCGCACCCGATGTATCCGCGTGGCGCCAACGGCGCGGCGCAGGCCATACTCGACTGCCGCGCGCTGACGGATGCTCTTGTTGCCAACGCCGATCCGGTCTCGGCACTCAAGGCTTATGAAGACAGGCGCCTCCCTGCGACGAGCGAGGTTGTGCTGGCCAACCGCAAGGCCCCACCCGACGCCATCCTGCATGAGGTGTATCGCCGCACTGGCGACAAGCCGTTCAAAAATATCGACGATGTCATCAGCCGCGAGGAATTAATCGCGCTATCCGAGAGTTACAAGCGCGTCGCCGGCTACGACAAGGAACGGCTGAAATCTCGGGTTTGACGGGTGCCAAAAAAGCTGACGACCACGAAATGCTTGGGTGCGCGTACATCCGGCGTCACCCGCTGCAACTTCGTGGCCGCTCGATGACGGAGCCCGAAGGCTCTACATCATCGCTGAAAGCCATATAGGCGTTGTTTGTTCCAATTCAAGGGCGACGGTCAATATGGCAAACGTGCGGGTTTACACATCAACCGCGAAGCTTCTGCATTGGCTTATTGTTGCGCTCCTGATCGCCCAATTCATCTTCGCCTGGACGATGCCGCACATCGGCCGCAACACACCTGTTACGACACTGATCAGCCTGCATTTCACGTTCGGCATCATCGTGCTCGGCGTTGCCATCGCGCGCCTTGCATGGCGCGCGACGCACCGTGAGCCGGCGCCGCTCGATGGCGTGCCGCCCTGGCAGGTGCTGAGCGCACGCGTCTTGCATTGGAGTCTCTATGTCCTGTTGTTTGTCGTGCCAATCCTCGGCTGGATCAACGCTTCGTGGCGCGGTATGCCGATTTCGATGTTCGGAACGGAGCTGCCGCAACTGGTGGCCACCCGCGCGCCCGGTTGGCGCTGGACCGGCGACGTGCACGCGTTGCTGTCAAATTATCTGATGCTGACACTCGTCGGTCTGCACGTGCTGGCCGCGCTCTATCACTATTTCATCCGCCGCGACCAGGTGTTGCAGCGGATGTTGCCAGGGAGACAGTGAGGGCTTTATCGCCTTTCGGGCGGGATCTCTTTCATTCGGGAAGAATGCTTGGCGATATCGTCGAGGCTGTAGGACAGGTATACGCGTTTCGTTGATGGCAGGCGCTTGGCGACAGACAGGCCCGGTCGCCATTCGGTTGCCGGACGTATTGGACGCGGCGCAAAACCACCACCGCAATTCGGGCAGACATTGTACAGTTTGTGCTCAACACAGGCGGCGCAGAACGTGCATTCGTAGGAGCAGATACGCGCGTTTATGGAATTGGGCGGCAGATCGGTATCGCAAAATTCGCAGTTGGGTCTAAGTTCGAGGGCCATTGGTGCCTCCATCTGCCGCCAGGTGTTTGGACGCGCGCCGGTTGATTACTGTTTTGTCATCACCTTGCGCTTCCAGCCTTCCCAGGTGCGCGCAAGCCCATGGCCCTCCCGCGCCTCGATTTTGCGGGCTTCCTCATCGTCCATGTAAGTGATTGGCCCGCCCATGCTCATGGCCTGCATCTGCAGCGTCGCGTTAAGGGCGAGGAATATTGTACGGCCGACGACGCGTGGCAGCGATGGCCCGGTGACGACGGCGCCGTGCCCGCGCATCAACGCGGCCGGATGACTGCCGAGTACTTCGGCAAGATCATGCCCAAGCGTTGGATTGCGGATAAGCATGTCGGTCATTCCCGCGCGGTCGCGGATTTCGAAAACCGGGATTCCGAAACTGATGAAGGCCGAGCGGTGGTACATCGGCTTGAGCGGCACCTTGGTGACGCCGAACGGAATGAGCGACGGCGCGTGCGTGTGCACGACGGCGACCACGTCGGGCCGCATCTTGTAGATCTCGCCGTGGATATAGCGTTCGGTGAACAGTGCCGACATCGGCAGGCCGTGCGTGTCGACGGGCCGGCTGTCGAGATCGAATTCCAGAATATCTTTCTCGGTGACGAGGTCGGCCGAAAGGCCGCGCGACATCAGAAAACGGCTCGGATCGCGATTGTGCCTGACCGACACGTGACCCCAGCCGTCGAGCAGGCCGTGATCTGCTAGGATGCGGCCGGCGGCGACCAGGTCTTCGACCAGCTTCGGGTCAGGGGGCCCGGCCGAGGCGGGCGCCGGCTGCGCCGTAGCCCCCGCACTCCAAAATCCGACGATTACGGTCACGATCAGCACGCTGCGGAAATGTTGCAGCCTGCCTGTCATGGCAAACTCCAATGGTGTGAAGCTTACGGCTCGAGTTCGGTGTCCCAGTAGAGGTAATCGAGCCAGCTTTCGTGCAGATAGTTCGGTGGGAACAGTCTGCCGTTGCGGTGCAGGTGGTGCACCGTCGGCTGGAACGGCATCTGCGACGGCCACATCTTCGCTTCGTTCGGCGTGAGATTGCCTTTGCGCAGGTTGCACGGCGAGCAGGCCGCAACGACGTTGTTCCAGGTCGTGTGACCGCCACGCGAGCGCGGCAGCAGATGATCGAACGTGAGGTCGTCGCGCTCGCCGCAGTATTGGCACGAGAAGCGGTCGCGCAGGAAGACATTGAACCGGGTGAAGGCCGGGTGCGTCGATGGCTTCACGAAGGTCTTTAGCGAAACCACGCTTGGCAGCTTCATCTCGAAAGACGGGCTGTGCACCGCGCGGTCGTAATTGGCGACGATGTTCACGCGCTCGAGAAAGACCGCCTTGATCGCGTCCTGCCAGGACCACAGGGAAAGCGGATAATAACTCAACGGCCGAAAATCCGCGTTGAGCACCAGAGCCGGAAAACCGCTAGGCGAAACGTGAACGTTCAAGCGACGCTCCTCGACCTCCTTAAGGCTGCCGCCACGCAGCTAATGGCCTAGTAATAGGGC
>Ga0111539_10000115_pt1 | contig 88645 bp, 88 predicted proteins | sample RhiMethybrSRZTD1_FD_79667 | JGI IMG/M metagenome (GOLD analysis project Ga0111539, IMG submission 79667) | Populus rhizosphere microbial communities from Tennessee, USA - Rhizosphere MetaG P. TD hybrid SRZTD1 (version 2) (version 2) | ecosystem: Host-associated > Plants > Roots > Rhizosphere >...
ACCACGCTTGCTCATTCGAGCGGTGAATGGATTGCATCCGAATGGCCGGTATGCCGGATGGCCGACCTTGCGAGCCCACACCGCATGGGAGCGGCGCTGACCTATGCTCGCCGGTATGCGCTGTTCACGCTCGTTGGCATCGCCGGTGAGGATGACCTCGACGCGCCGGATCTCGAGCCGGCCGTAGACGGTCACGCGCGCTTTGCTGCGCCTGGCCGACCCACCCTGGCGTCCGGCGCCGGCGCGAGCGCCGACCCAGATCTCGAAAGCCCCATCGGGTCGTTGTCCGGCAACAGCGCTCGCAAGCCACAGAGATCAATCAGGCAACTTCTGACGGCGGAAGCGTCAATCGCCGCGCGGGATCAGCTCATCGGTGAACTCAATAGTCTTGATTCGTCCGACGCACTGACTGGCTGGGCGCAACGGACGCTGCCGATCAAAAACACTCTCACTGCCGCCGATGCCGACAAGCTCGAAAACGCGTTCTCGAACAAAGTAGCGTCTATGCCGGCCACGTTGCTTTCCGCCAGGCGGACGCCGGCACAAAGACCGACTGATCCTCGGATTCCAAGGGAAGTTGATATCCCGGAAGTGGGCCGGACAAATGGGGCTTCGAGCGAGCCAAACGGAAATCCTTCCCCCGACCAGAAGACGGCTTCCGAGGCCCCGACCGCCGCCGCTTACCTTCCCAAGCAATTGGGCCGTGCGGAAGCGAGATTGGCCTCGCCGCGGCTCCGAGACAAAGAACACTTGAAGTATGTCCGCTCTCAGGCCTGCCTGATATGTGGTCGGTCACCCTCGGAGTCCCACCACCTGCGCTTCGCGCAGAAACCCGCGCTCGGACGCAAGGTGAGCGATGAGTTCACTGTCCCGGTTTGCCGCCTTCATCACCGCGAGCTACACCGGCACGGTAACGAGGCGCAGTGGTGGGAGAGGGTTGGCGTGGACGCAATCGGCGCCGCCCGCAAACTGTGGATAGACACGCACCCTCCTCTTAGAACGGACGGAGATGATGTGCCCACCGGGGTGCCTCATTCGGACACTCAGCCCGTGAATGGTCCGGAACACGCCTCTACGAAACGAACCCAATCTGGCACGCGTCATGGCGTCTATCCCACAGATTGAAGCCAATCGCCGGAACGCGCTCAAGAGCACCGGTCCACGGACCCAGAATGGCAAGATGAGCTCCCGTCAAAATGCGGTCCGGCATGGCTTGACCGCCGAAACCGTGGTCCTACCGATCGAAGATGCTGAGGATTACAACAGCTTCGAGGCAGCGATCGTCCTCGACTACGATGCTCAATCGGCGGTGGAGCGTGAGCTGGTGCTCCGGCTGGCAAGCCTGCTTTGGCGGCTTCGTCGTGCAACCGCTATCGAGACGAGGCTATTCGAACTTGTCAGCGAACGGCCGAACGAGTCAGAGCCGAGCAGGAACGAGAACGATACTCTTGAGATCTTTGGCCCACCTCGCAATCAAACGATCGCGCGCTCCTTCTTACGGTTGTTGCGCCTAGAAGAAGGCGCTTTCGACCGTCTGAGCCGCTATGAGGCGGCACTCTTGCGCCAGGTGGGCCAGACGCTCTTCACGCTGGACTCCTTGGATCGACGAAAGCCGCAGGAAAGAAGTGGCCGTATACGGTGGCGAATTGGGCCACAAATAAATTGGGCTCATGACGATGCGGATGAGGCGGAGAAGTGACCGTCATAGATTCCGAGTGAGCGCCAGAAGGTCAAGCCTTTCACTCCGCAGACGTCCAAGAACGAATAGTCGGGCCCGAGTGTCGATGTTGTGGAGCCTCGCTGCCACTGGCTCATGGAGAACAGTGCAATGGCAACTGCCGAGTCATTCGATAGCTTGCAGTAGCTTTCTCGATTCACGCAGGAGCGCCCGAAGCTGTTGACGCTCACGGATTGCCGCCCTGGTAAAGAGCCCATTCTTGCGCGCGTTTTGGTTGCCTTTTGGCGCTCCGGAACCCGGTGCCCCGCCATGCATTCGGCAGCGCTTCTTTCCTTGCACAGCTGGCGACCTACACGCTGAGCCCGATCGCGTCTTGGCGCCACAACGCGGGCTGGTCAGCATTGCGCGGGTGTTGCGCGGGTGCGTGCCAGTCACCTTTTCACCTTGCGGGAAACGGGGACAGCAGTGCGCGCCGGCTTGCTGATCATCTCCATGGGAGCCGTCTTCGACTCGGCGAGCAGGCGTGGCGACGTTGGGGGATTATCTGCCGCCGCTTTCGAAGGAGCCTGCGTCACGTTGCCAACGATAGCTTGTCCACCCTCCTGAACCGAAACGTGCTGAACCGTGACTTTTTGCTCGCCTCCCGTGCGATATCGCTTGAGCGTCTCCATTTGCATCGCGAACGTGCGCGCGAGCTTGTTCAGGGCGCGCTCGGCGCTGTCCTGCTGAGGAATATCCTCGACGTTTGCAAGGCGCCGAGCGAAGGTCATCGTGGCGGCATGAATAGCGGCCATTTGTGCAGCGAGCATGGCCTCTGTCTGATCCCGTGGTTTGATGCCGCGCACCACTGACAGCATAAAGTTCAGACTACCCTGATCCACCTTGCGGCCCGTCGAACCCGCGTTAGCTAGTTGGTTCAAGAGACCTGACAAGAAAGGGGGTTCGGTGGTTCCGAGCTGCTCCATCAGCAGCATCTCGCCCACGGTTTGGTTTGCATGATCAAGCGAAATCTGCTGCGATCCGTTTTGATCGACCACCTTCACCCTCGGTCGTGAGCCGGCGATTTGCCGGACGACCTTCTTGACCACCGCGAGTTCATGCTCGGTGGGGTTGTACTCTGAAGCTGCTGCCTTCCACCCAGCTTTTGTAACGCTCATGTTGGATCACTCACATTGGACTGCGTTGACCGTGCCCATCAGGCAACGTGTGATTCGGGGCCACCGCGGATTCTAGTGTCAATGTAGTACAAAACGGCAGCACTATCATACCTCAGCTGCTACTTTGCATGGGGTTGTTTTTTAATTTTGTAATGTAACCCCCCTCCCCCTGCTCTGCACTGTGCGCAATAACCCTCGGCCGAGGCTTACGCGGCCCCAGCTCGCCGGGGAGGCTTTCAACCCTCGCCCGGTTGTGACCGACCAATAGAGCCTGCGCGGTAGTCGGATTCAAAAATCGTTTTGGTCGCTTGAAATCTCAGTACCCGTACCGGTCCCGGCGGGTCAGAAACTCGTCCGGATAGGCCGGCTGTCGTCGCTGCGGCGCATAGCCGTAGACCGTTTGCGTCTGCAGCTGGCGCAACTGCTTGCGAACCTCTCGCCTAACTTGCTTGGCTCGCGTGCCGCGCTCCCGCTCGGCGGCCCGTGGCTTTTCGGATTCGCGCGGGCGCGGCGCCGCAGACGGTTCCGGCGTTGCCGCGAGGCTCGTGCGCAGGGCCTCCGCCCGCTCCCTGTCCGCCAGCGCGGCGGCCTTTTCCTTCTCAGCAAACGCCACACCTTCGGCCTTCCGCTCCAGCCACGCCTGGATCCGTGGCGAGGCCGTCGCTGTGGTCTCGTGCCGTACCGTCGCCGTGGGGACACCTGGCTGGGCAACCGAGTACAGGCCCGCGGCCGCAACACCGACGGTAACCACCGCGACGAGATACAAGCACAGACCCACAAGGAGACGCATGGCGCTCACGTCGATTTGGATCGCCTGCTTCGGGAGCCTCGCAAGCTTACCGGGGCGCCCAAGGCATCGAGCGTATGATCGAAACGCATTCCCCAGTCTAAAGGATGCCTGCCGATAGTCTACCATGATCTGGATCAAATTGTTCGGCCATCGGCCTTGCTCGTACGAGCGGCATCCTGGGCCCGGAGTGTAGGTCGAGCGCCTGAAGGCCCTTTCCCGCGCGCCGAACGCGTCTATTGAAGCGCCACACTCCCGGCCGGTCGCGTCAGTCCTAGCGATTTGTCGTCGCGGTCCAAGAGCGGCGACCCGATGCCGCCATAGAGTCACGCCCCTGCACGGCCCAAACAGCGAGGAGCGAACCGAGGGTGCACCTCGGACGACGAATACAAAACCGCGACGGGCGGTGACGACCAGCTCGGAGGCAAGCCACAGTGAGCGCTCAGCCGACGATCGACGCGATTGGTTATGCGGCGGCCGTTCTGGTACTCGCGACGTTCAGCATGCGGTCGATGAGCGCGCTCCGCTGGGTCGCCATCGCCGGCAATCTCGCCTTCATCGCATACGGTTATGTTGGGAGCCTCAGGCCGGTGCTGTTCCTTCACGCGCTGCTGCTACCGGTCAACCTCTACCGACTGGTGCAGCTGCGCCGGGCAAGCCGCGCCAAGGTTCACCCGCAGCGCTCGGTGGTCACCGTCCGTGAAACCGGAAGCCGGGGATTCGACTGCTATCGCGTACGGCGCGTCCACAGGAACGTCATATGCTGCCACGCAGGGTCCAAGCGACGGCCAAGTGATGACTATCAATCCGCGAGATCTCAACCGCCTACGGTATCACGTCCGCGTCCGGCACATCCGCGATCGGAATAGAGTCCACCTTGTGGCCGTGTTGGTCGACGATGGCGACAAACCAGCCCGCCCAGTCGCGGACGGGCATGACGCGACCGTGCTTGAGCTCGCGCGCCAGCACCACCGCCTCTTCGCGTGCGGTGGCGTTGCCGGGCAGGTCCGCCCCTTCCGGCAGCCTCAGTTCCTCCTTGCCGTTGGTGAGACGGAAATAGTAGCGCATCGTCCCGCGGCTCCACGTCCAAGAGGAAACGCCCAGCGGTCGATTTCGTTCGCAGCCCGGGGGCGCCCGCGCCAAATTCCGCCGACGCGCAGGCGGCAGCGCGCGGGTGCACGCCCGGGACCGTCCGTCGGCGATGACCGCGACGGGCCGGCCCTGGAAACGCGCGGCTTCGACCTCGACGGCGGACGGCATGCGTCGACTGTCGCTGCCGGCGATGGTCGAGGCGCCGTAAGGCGTCACGCCGTGCACCCGCGTGATACCCATCTTCCCGTTGAAAACGTAGGGTAACCCGACCACGATCACGCCAAGATGCAAGCCACGCGATGGCATCTCGAATCCGGTCGCTGCGGTCGCGCAAATCAAGGAAAATATCGCGTCATCCGTTCGCTCCTAGATCGGCGGATGCTGCGGCTGTCCCGACAACGATTCGGATGACAAGCCGAAGAGTGAGCGTCTGCCTGCATGGGACCACCTGGGCAATTCACCGGCCGAATACCAGATTCGGAAGAAACGTCACCAGCGGCGGAAAGATGATCACCAGCAAGACGACCACCATCATGGCCCACACGAATGGCCAGCAGGTCATCTGCGAGATCGGCACCTTGCCGATCGCGGAGGCGATGTAGATCTGCATGCCGATCGGCGGCGTGATCGTGCCGATCATGGTCATGATGATGATCAGAAGAGCGAAGTGGATGTCGTCGACCTGGTACGCAGGCACGAGCGGCATGAACACCGGGACGAAGATCAACAGCACGGCAAGGCCGTCGATGACGATGCCCGCGGCCAGCAGGATCAGCGCCACAGTGACCAGCATCGTGAATGGCGTGAAGTCGAAATGCTTCATCCAATCGACCATCAGCGGGCCGAAGTCATAGATCGTCAGCAGCCAGCCGAAAATTCCACCCGAGGCGAGCAGAAACATCGGTATCGCCGTCATCTCGACCGCCTCGGCCATGATCGGCGCGACGTCCTTCCATCCAAGCTCGCGGTAGACGAAAAGGCCGACGAACAGCCCGTAGACGCAGGCCGCGACACCGGCCTCGGTCGCGGTGTAGTAGCCGGAGACGATGCCGCCAATGATGATCACCGGTGCAATCAACGCAGGAAGCGCGGAGATGGTGACTTGCCCACGGGCGGCCAACCGCATGCGCGCGTGGCGGGGAAAGTTCAGCTGTCGCGCTTTCCAAGCGACGATCACCATGCAGGCAATGCCGATCATTACCCCCGGTATGGCGCCGCCCAGGAACAACTTCCCGATCGAGAGATTGGTCATCGAGCCGTAGATCACCATCACGATCGATGGCGGGATGATCGGGCCCATGCAGCTTGCCGCGGCGGTCAGCCCGGCGGCGAAGCCGGCCGGATAACCCTCCCGCTTCATGGTCGGGATCAGCATCGAGCCGATCGCCGCACAGTCCGCGGACGCCGATCCCGAAACGCCCGACATGATCATGTTGGCGACGACGTTGACGTGGGCCGTGCCGCCGCGGAAATGCCCGACGAAGGCCTTCGAGACCTCGACCATACGCGTGGTCAGGCCGCCGCGGTTCATGATCACGCCGGAAAGAATGAAAAATGGCACCGCCAAGAGCGTGAATGAGTTGAGCGTGTTGAGCATGCGCTCGGGCACCACCGTCGCCGGAAAGCCGAACACGAGGACGTTGATGATGCTGGCGAACAGCATCGCCATCCCGACCGATACGCCGGCGAACAGCAGCAGGAAGAAGTCGACAAAGAGGAGTGCGATCTCCATCGAGTTACAAGGCGGATTCGCCGGGTGCGGTGTCGGCCGATGATCGGCCGCCTGGGGTCAGCAGAAAAGCAAGCGAGAGCGCGGCGGGTATCGGCAGCGCGAGGTAGTACCAAAGCTGTGACCACCCCGCGAGCGTGTAGAACTCCGCGTCCTTGTACGTGTAGGCGAGATCCGCCCCCCAATAGAGGAGAAAGCCGAAGCAAAAGACGTTGACGAGCCAGTTCAGCACGTCGGAACAAAGCCGCGCCCGGGGGCCATAAGGTTCGACCGCCACCAGAACCCGGATATGGGTGCCGCGCGTGACCGCGACGGTCGAGCCGAGATAGACCACCCAAACGAACAGATAACGCACCGCCTCCTCCGGCCACGACAGTGGGGAGTTGAAGACGAGGCGCAGCGTGATCTGCATCGCCATCACGGCGACCGAGGCAATCAGCAGGGCCGCGGCGACGACGTGAATGGCCTGCGCGAGCCGGTCGCGGGCGGTCATGTCCTCGGGGTCACTTGGTTTCGATAATGAGCTTGAGCAGCTTGTCGGCGCCCGCGGTCTTCGTGGTCAGATCGGCCCAGATCACCTCCATCGGCTTCGACCATTCCTCCGGCTTGACGGGGTCGACGACCTGCATGCCCAGGTCGGTCATGCGCTTGTAGGCCGAGGCCTCGCCCGGCTCGGAGATCGTCCTGTTCGACCAATCGGCCGCCTCCTGTGCGGCCGCAGCCAACGCCTCTTGTTGATCCTTGGCCAGCCGCGCGAGTTTCGGCGTGCTGGCGAAGATCGCCATCGACGCGAACATGTGGCGCGTGCGCACCACCGATTTCACCACCTCGTTGAACTTCATGTCGATCGCCGCCATGGCCGGAGATTCCAGGCCGTCGGCGATGCCGGTTTGCATCGCCGAGTAGACCTCGCCCCAGGTAACCGGGGTCGGCTTGGCGCCGAGCACCTCGAACATGCGGAACCAGAGGGCCGCTTCGGGCGCTCGCATCTTTACGCCCTTCATGCCGGAGGCTTCGCGCACGGGCGCGCCCCGGAACAGCATGTCGCGGAATCCGAGATGGATGTAGCCGAGTGCCTGGGTGTTGGTGCGTTGCTTGACGCCGTCGCGCAGCGCGGCGCCGAACGCGCCGTCGTAGAGCTTATGAACGTGATTCCAGTCGCGGAACACAAACGGCAGTGAGGTGACGTTGATCGGCGGGTAGACCTGATCGAGGATGGCAAGCGACGTGATCGAAAGGTCGAGCACGCCGGTGTTGCACAGACCGTAGGCCTCGCGCTCCTGGCCAAGCTGCGCGGCCGGGAACACCTTGACCTGCAGCGCGCCCTTGGTCTTGGCGTTCACCAGTTCGGCAAACTTGTTGGCGGTCTGGTCGACCGTGCCGCCAACCGCATGATGATGCGCGAGGCGCAGCGTGGTCTGCGCCTGCGCCTCGCCACTCGACCCCAGTGCGAGAACGGCGAGAGCGAGCACGAGCGTTCGGAAATTCGCGGCGTTCACGGCAACCTCCCTAGGTTAGGTGACCCGGACCTGCTGGTTTGCGCATCGGGCCTCGTATGCGGCTGACGGACTTGCGACCTCAGTAGGGAATCTTCTGACCGATCACGGGCAGTTCGCGAGGCGCCAAGCCGAGGGTCAGCAGCCGCGGCCCGTTGTCGGTCACTACGAAAAGATCCTCGATGTGATAGAACGAGCGCTCCTCGTCGGCCGCCAACGGCTCGACGTTGAGCACCATCCCGGCCTTGATCACCGTCTTGTCGCCCGGCCGCAACATCGGGTTCTCGTGCAACTCGACCCCGAAGCTGTGCCCGACATGCGGCATGTGGAACGGCATGCCGCGCTTGGCGAACTGATCGCGGCAAAAGAAGAACACGTCCTCGGCCAAGACGCCGGGCTTGACCATCTCGATCGTCGCCTTCTCGATGTCCCAGAGGTTGGCGTAAGTCTCGCGCTGCAGCTTCGAGGGGTTGCCGGCCGAATAGGTGCGGGCAAAATCGCTGGCCCAGGCGCCGTAGGTGCCGCCGACATCGAAGCGGATGATCTCACCCGGCTGCGGCACGCGCTCGGTCGCATGGGCATGCGCTTGCGAAGTGCGCGGTCCGCTGGCGAAACAGATGAACAGCGTGCCGTCGGCGCCGTTGCCGATGATGCCGTTGGCGATCTTGTTGGCCATGTCGCGCTCGGTGTCGCCGGGCTTGCTCGCGGCCATGGCGTCGAGCACCGCCTTGTGCGTCTGCTTGGTGGTCTTCTCCATGAAAGCCACCTCGTCGGGGGTCTTGATCGCGCGAATTTTGGCGATTGCCTCGGTTGAATTGACGAGCGAAAGGCCCGGAAGGTTGGCGAGAAGCCGCTCGTTGGAACTCGACGGCAAGAAATCAAGGTCGATGCCGAGCTTGCCCTTGTCGAGCCCGAGATCTTTCAAGGCCACGGCGAGCGCGTCGATTGGATTGTCTGCGAACTCGGTATAGGTCCGGACGTTCTTGATCCAGCCTTCGGCTTCGACCAACGTCTTCTCGATGCTGCAGACAACGATGGTGGGTTCTCCGTTGACAGGCACGATGGCGTAGGCTTGCCGAGGCCTCACCAGCCCAACCGTCAAGATGAAGACTCCGGTGACGTAGGAAAAATTCTCGGGGCTCATCGCGACCACGGCGTTGACGCCGAGGGCGCCGGGAAGCGCTTTGAGCTCTTGCACATTGGGCACAAATTTCATGATTGGGACTCTGTCGTTGCTGTGAGCCGGGAGCGAAATTTGGAGAAGCCTGAAGGGCGGACCGCCGGACGCGAGCACGTCGGCCTCTGGAACCTTATCGTCACAATTCGATCGATCAAATCATTTCTACCAAGCCGCCCAATCGCGTCGATGGTCCGCGACCGGAAACCAAGCCGTTTTGATTGCATCGATGCGTCGATACATCCGATAGCGGCGTCGCGGTTCCATCTCGCGGGACAAGCACGAAGGTGGCCCGCGGTCGAGGCGGACCCACCCCCGCGGATCTCACATCGACGCCATGCGCCTGAGGCCGACAAATCGATCGCAGATGATCAATGCGACTATGGTGCCGAGAATGAGCAGGGCCGATGCGGCCGCGACCGTCGGGTCCGGTGACATCTCGAGCTGGTTGAGAAGCTGGATCGGCAACGTCTTGGTGCGAACATCGACCAGGAAGATGGAGACCGGGTAGTTGTCGAACGACGCGATGAAGGCGAACAGCGCGCCGCTGATGAACCCAGGCAGGATATTGGGGACCAAGACTTTCCACAGCGCCATCGGATAGGAGTAGCCGAGCATGCGCGCCGCATCGACCATCGTGAAATCGAAAAGCGACAGGCTGGCGAGCACGGTGCGCATGATGAACGGCATCGTGATCACGATATGGGCAAGCAGCAACGTCATGTAGGCATCGCGCAAGCCGACGCCGCGCGCCGCCTGCAGGAACGCGATTCCGAGCACCAGCCCGGGCAGCATCAATGGCGAAGCCATGAAGGTCGCGATGGCTTTTCCGGCCGGGACCAGGCCGCGGACGACCGCGATCGCGCACAGCGTACCGAGCGTGAGCGAAGTGCAGGTGGCGAGAAACGCGATCTGGGCCGACAGCCATACCGAGGCGACGAGCGAGTCCGCGTTGCCGATGGCGTGATACCAGCGCAGCGAAAACCCGTCCGGCGGAAAAGCGAAGATGGCCGACGGCGAGAACGAGACTGCGACCACGATCACGATCGGCGTGAACAGAAACACGAGCACCGCGACCAGCACGACCCAGCAGAAGCCCATGCCAAGCCGGGCCACGTCAGCGCCCCGACTGGCCCGGCGCGCGGGCGAGGTAAGAGGCGGCAAGGACGATCGCTGTGGCGATCGTCAGCAGCACGACTGCCATGCTGGCACCAAGCTGGAAGTCGCGAATGTTCAAGTAAGCCTTGGCCATCACCTGCGACATCGTCATGAACCGATCGCCGATCAGCAGGCTCGGCGTAACGTATGCGGCGACCGAGATCGAGAACACCAGGGAGACGCCCGCGATCACGCCCGGCATGGTGAGCGGCAATGTCACGTGCGCAAACGTGTAGACCGGACCCGCGCCGAGCGACGCCGCCGCATCGGTCAGGCGCTGATCGAGCATGCGCATGACCGAATAGAGCGGCAGGATCATGAACGGCAGAAACACGTTCACCATCCCGAAATACAAATTGAACTCGGTGAAAACCAGTCGGATCGGCCGCTCGATGAAGCCGAGATTGACCAGCAGCCAGTTGATGATGCCGTTGCGCCCCATCATGATCGAGATGCCGAACGTCTTGACGATGATGCTCACCGTCAGCGGCAGGAAGATCAGCGCGAACAGGATCACCTGCAGCCTGCCGCGTGCACGGGCGAGCGCGAACGCGGCCGGGTAGCCGAGCAGCAGGGTCGTACCGGTGGTGATGAGCGCGAGCTTGATCGAATTCCCGACGATGCCGACGTAGTAGTCGTCGGCGAGCACTTTGCGGTAGCCGTCGAGCGTGAGGCCATCGGGGCCGACGAAGCTCTCGCTCACCAGCAGGATCACCGGCAGTGCGAAGGCGAGCGTCATGAAGGCGAGGCCCGGCAGCGCAAGCAGGGCCTTGGCATCGAACCAGGTCCGCCGCTCCCTGACCGCGGCAGGATGCCTCCGCGTGTCGATGGCAAAAGTGCTCATGGCGCCGGAAACACCATCGTGTCGTCGATCCGCCAACGGATCGCGACTTCCTGGCCTGGCCGCAGCGATTGCGGCAACCGTGCGATCTCGACCAGGATCCGGTCGCCGGGCCCGGCGCCGGCGAATATCAAGGTGGTCTTCGAGCCGAAGAACACCACGTCGGAGAGATTGGCACGCAGGTTGTTGAATTCGGCCTCCGGCCCTTCGCCCAGCAGGATGGCCTCGGGCCGCACGCCCGCGACGACGGCGGCACCCGCCGCAAAGCCGCCGGGTGCCGACAGCCGGCCGAGCGGGGTGTCGATCGAGAGGTTGCCCTGGCTGCCGCCGGCCACCCGGCCGGCAACTCTCGTCGATTGTCCGACGAACTCCATCACGTAGAGCGTGCGCGGCCGCGAATAAACCTCGCTCGGGCTACCCAGATGCTCGATGCGACCCTCGCTCATAACCGCGATGCGGTCGCTCATGACCAGGGCCTCATCCTGGTCGTGGGTGACGAAGATCGATGTAATGCCGAGGTTGCGCAGCAGGTGGCGCATTTCGATCTGCATCGTCTCGCGCAGCTTGCGGTCGAGTGCGCTGAACGGCTCATCGAGCAACAACAAAGTAGGCTTGACGACGATGGCGCGGGCGACCGCGATCCGCTGCTGCTGTCCGCCCGACAGGCTCGCGACGCTGCGGTCGGCGAAGCTTTGCATTCGTACCAGCCCGAGCGCCTCGTGCACCCGCTGCTCGATCTCCGGCTTCGACGTGCGCTGCGCCTTGAGCCCAAAGGCCACGTTTTCGGCGACGGTGAGGTGCGGAAACAGCGCGTAGTTCTGGAATACCACGCCGATATTGCGGCGGTGCGCCGCAACCCGGGTGAGGTCGCGGCCGCCGACCGAGATCGTGCCGAGCTCCGCCGTAAGCAGTCCGGCAATCAGGCGCAGGAGCGTCGTCTTGCCGCAGCCCGATGGTCCCAGCAGCGACACGAACTCCGCCTGCTCGACCGCGATGCTGAGATCCTTCAGCACCACGGTCGCGCCGAAACGCTTGGTTACGCCGGCGACATCCAGGTACCGGGCGTCCGTAGATGGCGCTGGCGAGGGTTCGGCCCGTGCGGGCCCCGAAGTCATTTCGCCGCAACCTCCCGTTCGAAGCGCTCGATCATCGCGGTGCGGTTATCGGCGAAATACTCCCAGTCGAGCGCGATAAGATCAGGGAAGCTCAGCCCCTGCGGAAGCACCGTCTTTGCGTTGGTCGGCCGCGAGTAGAAGCTCTTGGCGATGTAGGCCTGCGTCTCCGGGCTGAGCATTTCGTTGATGAAGGCAACCCCGGCCTCCTGGTTCGGCCCGCCCTCGACCAGGGCGACGCCTGCCGGCATGGCGAACAGGCCTTCGCGCGGCATGCCCTGATCGACCGGTGCCCCTTGGGTTTTTCGGAACAGCGTGGTGCGCGAGTCCGGGCTCATGAACAGGTCGCATTCGCCGGTCTCGTTGAGCTGCTGCGCCTGCGGATAGTTGGTCGAGATCTGCATGATGTTGGGTCGCAGCTCCTTCATGCGCTCGATGCCGGCTTGCCACTCGGGCAGGCACTGGGCGAGCGGCTTCTTGGTGACGTAATGCGTCGCCGCCAACAGCGGCGCGATCGCCTGGGTGATGCGCATCGAGATCACGACAATGCGTTCCTTGAAGCGCGGCTCCCACGCCTCGGCGTAGGAGGCGAGCCCCTTCGGAAGCGCGCGCGTGTTGTAGGAAAAGCTGCACATCGGCTGGCACCAGTTCGACCACATCCCGCCGTGCGGCTTTGCATCCGGGATGACGTCGGCAAGATTGGTGACCTCGGCGGGCAGTTTCTTGATCAGCTTCTCGCGCTCGGCGAGGATGAGGACGGGATCGTCCATCATCGTCAACGTCATCGTCGGACGCGCCTTGTTCGATCGCATCTTCTCGAGATTGATGAGCGAGTTGGTGCCTTCGAACAGGGCCTTGACGTTGTGCTTCTTCTCGATCAGCGGGAATAGACCATCGGTCAGGCCGGGAAGGGCCGGACCGCCGATGAAGATTTCACGCGTTTGCGCGCGGACGACGTTCGGGAATCCGGTTACCAGCGCGGTGCCCGCCGCTGCACCGGTTGCGAGCAAATGGCGACGCGATATGCGAGAGCTGTTTGGCATGGCAGACCCCGTGCGTTGAGATGCGGCTAGCCTATTCTCGTCCACGCGGGCTTTGCAATCTACATGCCAAGCGAAGCGGCTTTGCCCGCCACGCGGGGCGGGCCCGGTCGCGCGCGCTTCGATCAACTTAATGTTTGCTCGAGGCCTCGGGCGCAACTGCAAGCGAGCCGCCTCCGGGGGACCTCATTCGACGAGGGCGCGATCGACCGGATTGAACGGCGAGCTGAAGCGTTGGCGCGGCTCGATCAGCGAATACGGCGAACGCGCAAGGAACTGGCCGTACCCGGGCGCTCCCACAATCTTCTCGCCGTCGAACACCAGCGTGCCGCGGACGTAGGTTGCAACCGGATATCCTCTGGTCGTGTACCCCTCGTAGGGCGTGTAATCGCCGCCATGATGCATATGGGCGTTGGTCAGGGTGACGGACTTGTCCGGGTCGAAGATCACGAAGTCGGCGTCGCTGCCGATCGCGATCGTGCCCTTACGCGGAAACAGGCCGAAAAGTCTTGCCGGGTTCGTGCTGACGAGCCGGACGAAAGTCGGGGCATCGATGCGGCCCGCGGACACACCCTCGGTGAACAGCACCGGGAGCCTCGCGGCCAGACCGGGAATGCCATTCGGGATGCGATTGAAGGGCGCATTGTCGCCGGCAACCTTCTTGCCTTTGCGGTCGTCGAAGCGCGTCGGCGAGTGGTCGGACGAGACCACGTCGATGACGCCTCGACGAATGTGGCCCCACAGGGCCTCCTGATCGGCCTTGCTTCGCGCCGGCGGCCCGAACACAAACTTCGCGCCTTCGAAGCCGGGACGGTCGAGGTCGTCGGCGGTGAGCGTCAGATAATGCGGACAGGTCTCAGCCCACACCTTGAGGCCGCGCGCCTGTGCGCGCGCGATCTCCTCGGCAGATTCAGCCCCTGATACGTGGAATACCTGGATCGGTACGTCGAGCGCCTCGGCGAACGCGATGATCCGGTTCACCGCCTCGCGCTCGACCACCATCGGCTTCCCCCACGCGTGATACTTCGGCGCGGTCAAGCCGGCTTCCACCAATTGCTCGGTGATCCACATGAGCAGGTCGTGGTGCTCCGCATGGACGCAGACAAGCGCACGATTGCGGCGCGCCTCCGCAAGCACGCGGATGACCTCGGCGTCGTTGAGCCGCACCCCGTCATAAGTCATGAAGATCTTGATCGACCGGCTGCCGTCGGCGATCAGGCGCGGCAATTCCTCCTTGAGTACGGTTGGCGTCGGATCCGTGATGGTCAGGTGGAATGTATAGTCGACCCGCGCTTTCTTGGCCTTCTCGTGATAGCCGGCGGTCACGGCGGCGAGCGATTGCCCCTTCTCCTGCCATGAGAAGCAGATGATCGTGGTGGTGCCGCCAGCCGCGGCCGACGCGGTTCCGCTGTCGAAGTCGTCGCACATCTCGACGCCGGGCGCGGGCTGATCCACATGGACGTGGTTGTCGACGCCACCGGGCATGACCAGCATTCCGTCCGCATCGACGACCCGGTCCGCTGACCCTTGCAGGCGCCCCAGCGCCACCACTTCTCCGCCCTTGACGCCGACGTCGGCGGCATATTGATCGCTTCCCGTTACGATCGTGCCGCCGCGGATCACGAGATCGAACTCGCTCATACGCTGCTCCTGTGGCTCGTGCGCCGTTTCCAGTCAGCATGAACTCTGTCATGCTTAACAAGCTTCCTGATCATGGAGGAAGAGAAATGTCGACGCACCAGCTGGTCGTCGGTCTCGGCAGCCGCCGCTATCGGGTTGAGCGGCCCTGGGGCGACTTGCCCAATGGAGCTGGGCGCGTGACCGACGTGACCACCGATTCCCGCGGGCACGTTTTCGTCCTGCTGCGCTATGATCCGCTAGTCGACGCGGCGGATGCGCCCGTAGTCGAGCTCGACCGCTCCGGGGCGCGCGTGGCTGCGTGGGGCGCCGACCTTATCGCCGACTCCCATATGCTGGCCTGTTCGAGCGACGACCGCTTGTACATCGTCGACCGCGACGCCCACGAGATCATCATTTGCTCCACGAAAGGGCAGCGCCTTGGGGGCCTAGGCCGACGGCATCGGCCGCTCGAGCCGTTCAACCATCCGACCGACATCGCGTTCGCGCCATCCGGCGATCTCTATGTTTCGGACGGGTACGCGAACAGCAAGGTGCATCGCTTCGCACGCGATGGCGCCGCGCTGAACTCGTGGGGCTCGCTCGGTCGCGGACGCGGCGAGTTCATGAACCCGCACGCGGTTTGGGCGCTGCCGGACGGGCGCGTGATCGTAGTCGACCGTGAGAACGATCGACTGCAGATCTTCACCGCGGACGGGGGCTGCCTCGATGTCTGGGGCAACTTCAAGCAGCCGCTCGACATCTGGGGCGACGCTTCCGGCAACCTGTTCGTGACCGATCTGGTGCCGTCGCTCAGCATGCTCACCGCCGACGGCCGGCTGTTGGGACGCTGCCGGCCGGTCCTCAATGGGGCGCACGGCCTGTGGGGCGATGCGGATGGAAACCTGTTCCTGGCGGAGGGCAATCCGAGCCGGATCACACGATTGGCGCCGATCTGACGCATGGCGTGACGCCGGTGCTACGGCTCACGCACGACCGCGAACAAAAGGCCGATCCCGGCAAGCGCCGAGAGCACGAAGCAGACCTGGCCAATGACATGCGGTCGATGACTTTTCCCTACACAATCGGCGTTAAAGCAAAAGGTCCCATCCCTGAGCTTGGTAACGATCTACACGCACAACGAATAGAAAGCTCGCGGGGGGGTGAATAGCACCTCGCCGAGCCGGCTGATCTTGGCGAACGTCGCGGCGCGTGGCCGCGGAGCGGTGTGATCGGCGTCGCTACAACTTGGTCAACACCTCTTCGCGCGAGGCATAAATGACGAATAGATCAGTGAATGACCCGAGATCAAACAGTCGCTGGACCTCTGCCGACAAGCTACACAACGCCAGTGTCCCGTTCGCTTGTTCGGCAGCGCGGCCCGCGACCAAAAGGGCGCGGAATCCGGCACTGCTGATGTAGATGATGTGCTTGAGGTCGATAACAAGCCTTGAGCGGCCGGTCTTGATCAGGGTCGTAAGTCGATCTCCGAATGCCTTGGCGGTGGTGCTGTCGATCCGCCCTTTGACCTCGACGACGGTAATTTCACCCGCGTGCCCCTCAACGATCTCCATCGACCCCACCATCCGCCAGTCTTTTCCCTATACGAACCACGTTCTTTTCTCGCACCCGTACATAGCTTACCTCATCCATCAATGTCTTCACGAATTGGACCCCGAGTCCGCCGAGCTTTCGCGACTGCAGCGTTCCCCTTGGTGGCGCGGGTGCGTCATTCCAGGGGTCGAAGGGTATTCCGTCGTCCTCTATGTCGGCGATCACGAAATTATCCTTGATCAGCAGATTGATGACGATGCGATGAAGTTGCCGATCCTCGTAACCGTATGAGATTGCGTTGTTCAGAATCTCGTCCAGGCACAGATTCAGATCATTGGTGATAGCTTGCGGAAGCCGGTGAGCCATGCCGAACCGATCGACGAGCTCGGCAACTTTCGGCAGCTCGGCGATGTTATTGCCGATCACGAGACTGGCCGCTCGGGCGGGTTCGGTGGAGCTCATGCGCGACGCATCACAACAGATAGCAAGATCGCGACGGCCTCACAACAATCCATCCAGGCGCCCCATGCTCCCGATGTTTCCTGCCCATCGTGGACGGATGGGAGACGACGCGCCGTCTCAAGACCAATACTGCGACTCACGATATCCCGACTATCGCGTTGACTGCGCTTGCGATGCCTGGGCGCGCGAAGAAGGCGCTGGCGGCAGGGTGTTACGACTTCGATGCCAGGCCGGTGGATGTCGAGCGGCCGGTGCAAAAATCTCGCACTCGCTTGCCGGCAAGCGCGCCGGCTAATGATCGAAATGGAATTCGACGATGCATTCATCGCCCTTGCGCAAGGCGGAGACCCGATCGGCGTTCCGGCGTAACATATAGCCGGCGAGGCGGCGGTGCCCTTCTTCGGTTTCGATGATTTCCTTGTCGGACGGTCGTCGCTCAGGCAAATCAATGAGGGCGCCGCGATAGTGCAGTGCGACGTCGACATTGAATTCATCGAACCGGACATTGATTTGTATCGGCCCGAGCGGGTCCCAAAGGTCTTGGATCGTCTCGACGGCCTGGCTGACTCCGAATGAAGCGCGCTCCATGATGTCGGGGCGTGCACCCCACGAGCGGCCCTGCTTGTCAAAAAATTCCTTGATCCGCGTCAGCACGTCGGGGGTCGTGGAATCGACCGTCATGGACGCGCGCTGTCGCTGCCCCAGCCGGAACAGAAAATTGAGCAGCAATGCCGTGATGGTGCCGAGGACGAGTGAGGAACCTGCTATCGGCTTCAACGCCACCGGCATCTCGGCAGCCAGATCGGGAAAAATCTCGGCCGCGAACCCGGCCGACAGGGCAAGGCCGATCACCAGCGTGCGCCGGGCATCAAGCATTCGCGACGTGATGGCTTGCAGCCCGTTGATCAGGATGAAGCAGGCCGCGAAGACCAAGGCCGCACCCATAACCGGCCGCGGCATGAGCACGAACATGCCCGTGAGCATCGGCGAGAACCCGAGCGCGATCATGATACCACCGGCCGCGAAGCCAACGATGCGACTGGTGAGCCCGGTAGCGGCCGCCAGCCCAGTGCACGCTGTCGAGGAGGTGACCCCGACGGAACCAAGAATTCCCGCGGTCGCCGTTGCCAGTCCGTCCGAGAGCACGCCCCGGCTCAGTGAAGCCATGTCCGGTCTCACCCATGACGCATCGTTGATGCGCTGGCAGACCGTGATGACGCCGACCGTTTTCAGAGTTGCCGCCAACGCAACAATGACGAATGGCAGAATCATGTCGACCGACATGGTCCAGCCGAGATGTTCGAACGTCGGGAGCGCCAGCAGCGGCAGCTGGGCGATAGCCGTGAATTGCTCGCTCGACAGGATACCGGTGAGGATCGCAGCCAGATAGCCGGCTAGCATGCCGATCAGCGCGCAGAACAGTCGGGTGTTCCCCTTGCCCCAGACGCTCAGGGCCGCGGTCACGCTGAGCGTGACGGCGGCAACGGCGAGATCATTCGCCGCTGAAGGGCGGCCCGTCGCGCTAGATCCGCCGACGTAGTGGAAACCAACTGAGGCCACGATTACTCCGACGAAGAAAATCACCACGCCGCTCAGTTCAGGCGGCATCAACGGCCGGATTCGGCGCAGAGCGGCCGATAGGACGCATTCGATCACGCCCGCGAAAACCGTCATTCCCAACATCAACGGCAGCCCGCCAGCCTTCACGGCGGCGAGCGAAGGTGCCAGGTACACCGCCGTGTGGTTGGCTGGGCACAGAAATCCGGAGCCCACCGGGCCCCTCGGCAATCCCTGCAAAATGGTGGCGATGCCGAGTGAAATCAAAGCAACACTGAGAATGTTGGCTGAAAGCGCCATCGAGGCGCCAATCTCCCTGGCGATCAGCAGCGGATAGATGAGAAAGATTGCCGACAATCCGACGTGCTGCAAACCGCCTAGAAGAATGACGTAACGAGGCGGAACGTCATCCACGCCATAGATGAGCTCCGGCGGCTTTTTCGCTGGTGAGTTGGCCCTGGGAGCGCTGCTGAGGCCCCAAAAATAGTCCCGAACGCTAGAAGACGTAGGCATGTACCGCGCTCCCAGGCGTGCCCAATAGCGTTAGTCCATTCCGATGCGCAAGCCTGAGGGCACCCCGATGGCTCGGCCGGCTCGCGTCATATCGCAACCAAGGCTGCGCCTCGAAGGGTCGCCGGCCTAGTGCTGCGCAAGGTCACGCGCCGGACTTCATTGCCGGAAGTGCAAGAGCAGTCTTGCCGTGCCATCCTCCCCAATCGACTGCACCTTGTCCGCCTGCTGTCGGATGAGGAAGCCTGCCAGGCGGGCAGCGCCTTGTTCGGACTCTATGATCTCGTTGGGCGAGGGTCTTGGACCTGAGAGATCGAGTGGCTTGCCCATGTAGGTGAGCGCGACATCGATGTCGAATTCGTCGTAGGAAATTTCGCAGTGGATCCGTCTCACGGCGGCCGCATACTCGACAATGGCTTCGACCGCCTGCTGCACTGCGAATTCCGCTCGCGTGGCGACGTCGCGGCGAGCACCCCAGGTGGCGCAATTGCGTTCGATGAAATTGCGCAGCTCCTCATAGTCGACGTGCGCCGCCTCGACCGCCGTGGCGACCTTGCGGCGGATGCCAATCCGGAAAACAAGATTGAGGAAGAGCGCCACCAGCGTCGCCAGCACCAGTGGCGAGCCGACTAGCGGCTCGAGCCAGTAGGGCGCGCCCGCGAACAGCCCTGGGAACACCGACACCGCCAGGAACGCCATCAGGCCCATGCCGATCACGAGCGTCCGGCGCGCATCGAGGATGCGCGAGGTGATGATCTGGATGCCGCTGATCATGATGAAGACGCAGGTGAACAACAACGCCGCCGCCATGACCGGTCGTGGCATGATCGTGAGCACGCCGACGAGGGCCGGCTGGAACGCCAGCAGCGCCAGGATGCCAGCGATCACGAAGCCGATCCGGCGGCTGGCAACGCCGGTGGCGGCGACCAATCCGACGTTGGCGGTGGACACCGTCATGCCATAGCTGCCGAGCAGGCCCGCGGCTGTATTGGCGAGGCCATCGGCAAAGATCCCGCCCTTGATCGATTTCGGCTCGGGACGCACCCAGTCGGCGTCGGTGATCTTCTGATAGGTCGTCACGACGGCAGTCGTGCTCATCGCCGCCGCAAGACCGGTGACCACGAACGGCACGATCAGCGATGCGTCGAACCCCCACGCCAGATGGCCGACGGACGGCAGCGCAAGGACCGGCTGGCGCAGCACCGCCATGACGTCCTCAGCGGTGAGGAGGCCGACGGCGCCGGCCAGGAGGTAGCCGACGACCATGCCGATCAGGATGCAGAAGATCCGCAGCCTCCCCTTGTTCCAGATGTTGAGCCCGACCATCACCGCGAGAGATACGCCCGCGAGGAGAGCGTTCGTCCTGGAGATAGAGCCCGCCGGATCGTCGCCCAGCAGCACTCGGAGCGCCGCAAGACCGATGATCACTCCGATCAGCAGGACCACAAGACCGGCAGTCTCCGACGGAATGAAGGTGCGCAGGCGCGACCAGAGCTGTGCCAGCACCATCTCGATCATTCCGGCGAAGATGGTCATGCCCCAGACCAGCGGCAGGCCGCCGAGTCGCACCGCGTCGAGCGACGGCGCGAGATAGACGCCAGTAAAAATCGACGGCGCCAGGAGCCGACTGCCGACCGGGCCGCGCGGTAGCGCCTGCAACAGCACCGCTATCGCCAGCGCCAGCATCCCCATCCGCAGCACGTTGCCGAGCTGATCTGCGGAGGCGCCGCCCTCCCGCCCAATGATCAACGGATAGATCATGAAGATCGCGATCACGCCGACGTGCTGGATGGCGCTGATCCAGATCACCGACGAGGGCGGCACCTCCTCGGCGCCGTACACCAGGTTTGCTGGTTTTCCCACGGCGCCCGCCCTCCGCGAAGTCCGCCAATGCTGCGGCGCTCGCGCCCATGTAGGCGGGCAGCCGGCCAAGTGGCAAGGGTCAGGGAACGGCGGTCAAAAAATGCCCTGCGGCGGCGATGTTGAGATCGACCGCCGAGCCCCGATTGCGCGCCGGTCCGCGACAAGCGCGAGCGACCGCGCGGGGGATGAGGCGCTCCGGCTCACTTGCGGCAGCAGCCGGTCGACGCGAGGTCGCCTTAAGGAGCATGCGCTCGATGATGTGATCGACGGGATGGAACATCGCGGCCGTTGCGTGCGATCCCAGTCCGCAGGCTGGAACGCATGACCTGGCTGTCTTCCCAAGTTCTTGACAGAACCGGCTCATTCACTATTGGACCCCGTCGCCGCGCTTTCGGGGCGACGGCCTTTACCTCCACGCGCCTCGCTGGCCGCGATTGCTGGCGATCGCACGGCTCGACAACATGTCGGGTGATGATTTGGGGCGTCAGGTGGTACGCGAGATGGTGGCTGGTGAGATCGACACACCGAGGCGCGGGGCGCGGTGGAAGGGACGCGATCTGCTCATCCTGGCCGTAAAGACGACCGTCACGGCCGGATGTTTTTGGTACATTTTCCGGCAGATCCAGCCCGATCGGTTCGTCCGCTCAGTCATGGCGTTGCAGCTCGGCTGGGTGGCCGTGGCATTGCTGGCGGCTTTGACGCAAGTCCTGCTCGTCGCCATCCGCTGGTCGGCAATCGTCAATGCGCTATCGGCGGCGGGCCGCAAGATTTCGGTTGCCACGGCGTTCGCGATCACGATGACGGGCGCTTTCCTTGGCTTGGTGCTGCCCTATGTGGCCGGAGATGCGGCGCGAGCCTGGTTGCTGGTGCAGCACGGGCGCGACTGGCGAACCAGCCTGCTGAGCGTGGTCATCGATCGTGCCGTGGGCGCCGGGATGCTGTGCGCGCTCGGTTTCGTCATTCTGCTATTTCCTCAGGCCGCGCTGAGCCTCGGCGCGCATCGTGCACCGGCTCTGCAAGCGTTCGGGGCAATGCTGGCCATAGGTGTCATTGGATTGCTGGCGGCACCATGGCTCGCTTCCGTTCTCGAACGCTGGCGCCTCACACGTTGGATTTCCGCCGTTGCTTTCGCGGCGCATCACGCCGTGCTCGGATCCCGCAAGACCATGCTCATTCTCTCCGCCACCCTCACCGTCCACGCGCTGTCGATGTTGGCGATATGGGCGCTCGGGCGCGCGCAGGGGATTTCACTTGCGCCGATCGACGTCGCGATCCTCTTCGTGGTCATGATTGCGGCTACCATTTTTCCGCTCTCCGTCGGCGGGTGGGGAGTGCGGGAAGTTGCCGCCATCGGCTTTTTGAGCGCTCGCGGCGTGCCGGTCGAGCAGGCTTTGTTTCTCTCCTTGTCGTTCGGGGTCGTAGGGATCCTGGCAACGCTGCCCGGCGCCGCGCTCTGGTTCCTTGTTCGTCCAGCCAGCGATCGTTCTGCACCGGGATGACCGGTCGAATGTCTACTCATAACGCCGGAAATTTGCCCTGCTCATGGCCGCCGGCATTGCCCATGCGGGACAGGTTCGCCGCTACCAGGAAACCCGATAGGCATTGAATCCAGCCATGCGACGTCACCAGGCTTGCAAAGCACGGATGGACGGCGCGTACGCCCCTGGAGCGAGGGTTGCGCAAGACCTACGCCGCACTTCTGGCAGGCGACCATCGTGCGCATTCAACGACCGTCCTAGACTCGATAGAAATCGCGGTACCAGCGCACGAAGCGCTCGACCCCGATTTCGATCGGCGTGTGCGGTGCGAAGTCGACATCGCGCGCGAGGTCATCGACGTCGGCGCAGGTCGCGACCACGTCGCCAGGCTGCATCGGCAACAGGGTCTTCACCGCCTTCTTGCCGAGGCAGTCCTCGAGCACCTCGATCAGGCGCAGTAGATTTTCGGGACGATGGTTGCCGATGTTGTAGAGCCGATACGGCGCCTTGCTCGAGCCCGGATCGGGGGCATCGCCGTTCCAGTGCGGGTCGCCGATGGGAACCCGGTCCATGACCCGCACGATCGCCTCGACGATGTCGTCGATGTAGGTGAAGTCGCGCTCCATCGCCCCGCGATTGAAGACCGGGATCGGCTCGCCTGCAAGAATCGCGCGGGTGAATACGAACAGCGCCATGTCCGGGCGGCCCCAGGGTCCGTAGACGGTGAAGAAGCGCAGGCCGGTCGTGGGGAGCGAAAACAAATGGCTGTAGCTGTGCGCGAACAGCTCGTTCGCCTTCTTGCTGGCGCCGTAAAGGCTGAGCGGATGGTCGACGTTCTGGTGGACCGAGAACGGCATGCGGGTGACCCCGCCATAGACCGAGCTCGACGAGGCGTAGACAAGGTGCCCGACCTGATGGTGCCGGCAGGCTTCGAGGATGTTCACGAACCCTTCGATGTTGCTGGCGACATAGGCCTGCGGATTGACCAACGAGTAGCGCACGCCGGCTTGCGCCGCCAGGTTGACGACGACTTGGAATTTTTCCTCGGCGAACAGCTCGCCGATGCCCACTGCGTCCGCCAGATCCATGCGCACGAAACGGAATCCCTGGATCCGCTCCAGCTCACGCAAGCGCGCCTCTTTGAGTGCGACGTCGTAGTAGTCATTGAGGTTGTCGAGGCCGACGACCGGACGACCCTGCTCCAGCAACCGTCTGGCCAGGTGGAAGCCGATGAATCCCGCCGCGCCGGTAACCAATGTCGTGGTGTTCATTGTTTTGACGGCTCGATCGGTCGGCAAACAATCCCGTGCGTCAAAGGTTCATGTCGACTGGGCGAGCTGTCGCCGTGGCAGGACCACTCGCTGTTATCGGCCGGCATGTGGATTTGCAACCTGCGTAAATTGCTTCCCGGCGCGACTGGCATCATCGGCGGTGCTTGCGCCGACTGTGACAACGTTGACGGGCAGCGACAGCCTTACAGTCGCCACAGCTCGATCCCGGAAGGCAGTGCGTGGCGTGGCAGCATTGCCCTGACGTCGAGCACGGCGCCGACACCGTTCTTGAGCAGACTCACGATCAGCGGCCAGCCTTCATCCACGAAGCAGCGATGCGGAACCGCCAAGATCACGGCGTCGGCCGGTCGCAGCGCGTCGCGCCCAGTCAGCTTCAGCCCATGCTCGGCCTCCGCCGCATCGCCGTCGACAATCGGATCGTGGATCTGGACCGGGATGTGAAATCCCTGCAGCTCGCGCACGATGTCGACCACCTTGGTGTTGCGAATGTCGGGCACGTTCTCCTTGAAGGTCAAGCCGAGGATGGTGACGAGTCCGCGTCCGTTGTGGGAGTTCATCAGCATGCGCACGCATTGTTGCGCGACCCGTGCGCCGGTGCCGTCGTTGACGCGCCGGCCGGCTAGAATCACTTGCGGGTGATAGCCGACCTGCTCGGCGCGATGGGTCAGGTAGTACGGGTCGACGCCGATGCAGTGGCCGCCGACCAGTCCGGGCGAGAAGCGCTGGAAGTTCCACTTGGTTGCCGCGGCATCGATCACGTCCAGGGTATCGATGCCCAGTTCATGGCAAATGGCCGAGAGTTCATTCATCAAAGCGATATTGAGGTCGCGTTGAGTATTCTCGAGCAACTTGGCGGCCTCCGCCGTTTTGATATCCGGGGCCCGATGGATTGCTGCGCTCACCACCGAACCATAGAGCGCGGCTACCGTTTCGAGCGTCGCCGCATCGGAGGCCGCGACCACCTTTTGAATGCTGTCGAACTTGTGCTCGGCGTCGCCGGGATTGATGCGCTCCGGCGAATAGGCAACGGAGAAATCGCGGCTGCAGACGAGCCCCGAGGTCTCTTCGAGCAGGGGTACGCACTCGGCCTCGGTGGCCCCGGGATACACGGTCGATTCGTAGATGACGATGTTGCCATGCGAAAGGGCGCCGCCGACCGTGAGCGACGCAGCGCGCAGCGCCGCCAGGTCGGGGCGCTTGGCGTCGTCGATCGGCGTCGGCACCGTAACGATGAAGATGTCCGCGCCGCGCAGGTCGCCCGCCTGATCGGTGAGACGCAGCAGCGGATTGCCCAGATCGCCCGCCGCCACCTCGCCGGTGCGGTCGCGTCCTGCCCTCAGGTCATCGATGCGCTCGCGGTCGATGTCGAAGGCGACGACAGCGTAGCCTGCACGCGCGAACGCCGCAGCCACCGGCAAGCCGACGTAGCCGAGGCCAATGACGGCCAGTTTGCGATCGGAATTCACCAAACTTCCCGCCCGAAAACGCCTGCTGCTTATCGACGCACCGGCCAAATTGCAACTCCGCGCCGTCGATTGGATCGTCGATCGCATCGGGCGTGGCGCCAGTGGCCTAGTTGGGCGGCGCGCGCTAGGTTAACCCGGTCGAGAGTCGTGAGAAACGAGCGCCTTTGTCACCCGAGGTCACCCGCGCCGTTCCCCTGCGTTACCCGCTCCTGCTCGGCGCATGCACGGCGCTGTTCGTCCTGCGCGTGCTGGGCCAAGCCATCGTGGCGGTCCGGGACGTCGGCTTTCTGCCGCCGTTCGAGCAGTGGTACTCCGGCTTGCTGCCCTATCCCCTGCTGCTGCCGGCGCAAATCGTCCTGGCCGCGCTCATGCTCAAGATCGTCGGCGACTTCGCCCGTGCCGATGGATACTTTGTCCGCCTGCGGCCGCGCACCGGCCGCATCCTGCTCGGGCTCGGCTGCCTCTACGCTGTCGCGATGGTGGTGCGCTACGGCCTGACCATGGCGGCATACCCCGAGCGGCGCTGGTTCGTCGGAACCATTCCGATCTGGTTTCATCTCGTGCTGGCCGCATTCGTTCTCACGCTCGGTCACTATCAAGTGCGACGCGATGCGGCCGCGCGCACCACCCCCACCGTACCGTGACGCTGTCGGAGCCCGATGTTGCGCTGACCGACTTCGGTCTCGCCATCGAGTGCGCCGTGTTTGCCGCATGGCTATATTGGGGCGCAGCCGCTGGGCCTCTGCGCAATTGGTGGATCTTGTTTTACGGTGCACTCAGTGGCAGCGCGCTGCTCGGCGGCATCACCCACGGCCTCGTCGTTGACCACGATTCGCTGCCGGCGCGCGCGCTGTGGGGCGCAACGCTGCTCGCGATCGGGCTGGCGGCGCTCGCCTGCTGGGCGATCGGCGGATACCTCCTGTTCCGCCGGCGTGCCGCCGAACAGCTGATCATTTTTGCCGCAGCGCTGTTTGCTGCCTATGCGGCCGTAGTCCTGTTCGTAACCCCGTCGTTTGCAATCGCAGTTGTTCACTACGGGCTGGCAGGCGCTTTTCTATTGGCTGCTTTCATGGTGATCTACCGTCGGCGCCGCGAGCGCGCCATCCTGTGGGGGATTGCGGGCCTGGCCTTGTCGTACGGTGCGGCCGCCGTTCAACAATCCGAGACCGCGATGCCCGCGCTCAACCTTAGCTACAACGCCCTTTACCACCTGATCCAGGCCGTCGCCCTGCTGCTGATTTTCCTGGCGGCCCGAACCCTTGCACGGGAGGCTGCATGCGCACGCGACGCGACGTCCTGAAGGCGGCACTGGGCGCGGGTACGGGGCTTGCGCTGCTGCCATCCTTACCGGGCCCGGCGGCGGCGCAGGGCGCGGGCGCCGTGGTCAATGACATCCACGCCCAACTGAACGAGACCCGCGTCGCCGCCGTGGTGGCGGTCGATTCCGAGGCGGCGCTGCGGCGCGCCATTCGCTTGGCCCGGCGTGACGGCAACGCCGTGTCAGTGGCCGGCGGCCGTCACGCCATGGGAGGTCAGCAGTTTGCCACCGGATCGGTGCTGATCGACACGCGGCCGATGCAACGCCGCGTTCGCCTCGATTCCGTGCGCGGCATCGTCGAGGCCGATGCCGGCATTCAGTGGCCGGAACTGGTCGAGCGGCTGGTCGCCATGCAGAACGGCAGGCGTCGCCAGTGGGGCATCGTTCAAAAGCAGACCGGCGCCGACCGGCTATCGCTCGGCGGCGCATTGGCGGCCAACGTGCACGGGCGCGGCCTCAAGCTGCGGCCGATCATCGGCGAGGTCGAGTCGTTCACCCTGATGGACGCCGATGGAACGCTGCGGACCTGCAGCCGGAGTCAGAACCGCGAGCTTTTCCGCCTCGCCATCGGCGGTTACGGGCTATTCGGCATCATTACGCGGGTAAGTTTGCGCCTGATGCCGCGCACCAAGCTGGAGCGCGTCGTGGAGGTAGTCGATACCGACGACGTCATCAAGGCGTTCGACCGGCGCTTGGCGGAAGGCTTTCTCTATGGCGACTGTCAGTTCTCAACCGACATGAAGTCGGACGGCTTTCTCAAGAGCGGGTTGTTCTCCTGTTACAAGCCGCTGCCCGCGGATGCGCCGATGCCGGCGGAAGGCAAGGAGCTCGGCGAGACACACTGGCGCGAGCTCTACTACCTGTCCCATGCCGACACGCGGCGCGCCTACGACACCTACGTGGCCTACTATCTCTCGACGACGGGGCAACGCTACTGGTCCGATACGCACCAGATGAGCCTCTATCTCGACAACTATCACGAGGAGCTTGACCGAAGGCTGCAGGCCAAGGTCAAGGGCTCCGAGATGATCACCGAACTCTATGTGCCGCGGCCGGCGCTGGCGCAATTTCTCGCGGCGGTGCGGGCGGACTTTCGTCAGCACGGCGCCCAGGTGATTTACGGCACCATCCGGTTGATCGAGAAGGACGACGAAAGCTTCCTGGCCTGGGCGCGCGAGCCGTGGGCGTGCACCGTCATGAACCTGCACGTCGACCACGACGAGGCAGGCCGGCGCAAGGCCGCCGATGATTTCCGCCGCCTGATCGACCGCGCGATCGAGTTCGGCGGCAGCTACTTCCTGACCTATCACCGCTGGGCAAGCCGCAAACAGGTGGACGCCTGCTATCCGCAGATGGCCGAGTTCCTGCGGCTCAAGCGCCGGCACGATCCCGGCGAAGTGTTCCAGAGCGACTGGTACCGCCATTACAAGCAGATGTTTGCCGATCGGCTTTGAGCCACGCCGTGCGGTCCGGATTTTCCGACGCGTCGCTGTCGCGGGACTCGCTCCAGGATGGGTGGCGGTCCGCTGCACAAAGTGCGACAGATCCCGAAGATCTCGAGCATGGTCGAGGATCGCGTGGGATCCGCCGTAGCCATGTCGGTTAGCGACGTCCGCGCCCGCCATGCCGTTCGATCGCTGGCTTTGCTGGCGACCTTGCTGGCGGTCGGCGGCTGCGATGCGGTGGTCGGCTATTTCATACTGCCGCGCGAGGGCGTCCGCCCGGCGCAATACGCGGTCGAGACCGAGCGCGGCGTGACGCTGACGACCTCCGACGGCGTGCAGCTTTTCTCCGACATCCATCGGCCGAGAGCTAGCGGTCCGACACCGACGATACTGGTGCGAATCCCCTTCAGTCGCAGCCTGCGCAACACGCTTGGGGCCGACGCCATCGCCGGCTTCTGGGCGAGCCGGGGATACACGGTCGTGGTGCAGGGCACGCGCGGACGCTACGATTCCGGCGGCGCCTTCTACCCGCTCCGGCATGAGCGCCAGGACGGCATCGAGACGCTGCAATGGCTGGCGCGCCAGCCCTGGTTCGATGGCCGGCTCGGCATGTGGGGCGGCTCCGCCTTCGGCCACACGCAATGGGCGATCGCGGACCAGAGCGCCCCGGGTCCGACCGCCCTTCTCATCCAAATCGCCAGCACGAGCTTCCGCGAGATGTTCCATGCCGGCGGCGCGTTCGCGCTGGAATCGGCGCTTTACTGGGCAGCGCGCAGCGCCGGCCCCATCGACGTCGATCCGTCCTACGCGGCGCTGCAACGCGGCTTTGACGGATTTCCCTTGATCGAAGCGGACGACCGGGCGGTCGGAAACGTGCCGTTCTTCGACGATTGGCTGCGTCACCCGCAGGCCGATGCGTACTGGGAGGCGATCGACGGGACCGACCGCGCGCGCAACCTCAAGGCACCGGTGTTGTTGATGGCGGGCTGGTACGACCCGTTCTTGCCGACACAGCTTCGGGATTTCGTCACGGTCCGGCGGCAGGCCGCACCGCATGTGGCCACGCACAGCCGCCTCATCGTCGGCCCCTGGGTGCACGCCGATACGGTGCGTTTCCCCGACGGGTCGACGACCGCCGCCTATCGGCAGGCGAGCCTGGCGCCGAGCTTGCCGTGGTTCGACCACCATCTGATGGGGGCGTCACCGGACGCCTCGTTGGCGTCGCCGGTACGAATCTTCGTCATGGGCGAGAATGTCTGGCGCAGCGAGCAGGAGTGGCCGCCGGCGCGCGCGCAATACACGTCGTTCTATCTGCGGAGCGACGGACACGCCAATTCGGCGTCCGGAGACGGGCGCCTCACGCTCGAGGTGCCGCGTGGCCCGGAACCCACCGACTCCTATCTCTACGATCCGCGCGATCCGGTGCCGTCGCGCGGCGGCGCCATGCTCGGCAACCGCGCCGGCATCGCCCTGCTGAGCGACGTCGAGAGCCGCCGCGACGTTCTCGCCTATACCGGCGAGCCGCTTGCAGGCGACATGGAAGTCACCGGGCCAATCACCGCCATCCTGCACGTCGCCACCGACGCCCCCAACACCGACTTCACGGTCAAGCTGGTGGACGTCCATCCGGACGGCAGGGCGTACAACGTTTCCGACGGCATCCTGCGTCGCGACTATCCGCAGCCCGCCGCATCCGCCGCGCCGACCGAGATCGCCATCGACCTCTGGCCGACCAGTATGCTGTTCCGGCGCGGCCACCGCCTGCGCATCGAAGTCAGCAGCAGCAACCACCCGCGATTCGACCGCAACCCCAACACTGGGCGCGACATCCCGACCGAACGGGCCCCGGCAGTCGCCAAACAATCGCTGAGCCATGGCTCGACGGCGCCCTCCCGGATCATCCTGCCAGTTGTCCCGCGGTAGCCCCACCTGGCAGATCGGCGGAACGATTGCTATATTCCGTTTTCGACGGGCGCGGCCCCAATGGTCGCGATCTGTTAAGCGTGCGGCGCGCATAGTGATTGGCCCGTCATCGTGGCGGGCCGTCGGCTTTTCCGGGATCGTCAGCGATGACCCGTTCCAACCGCACCGATCACATCCGGCTCACCTCGCACCCGGATCCGAACGTCAAGCTGCGCTTCCCGATCAATTGGGGGGCGGCGAACGCGCGCGAGCGCGGCCCCATCATCGGCACGGTCTCATGGCCGCAGGAACGCAACGTCATCGGTACCCATGGCGGCTCATATGCGCTCTACCGGGCGCTGGCGGTGTCGTCCGGCGCGCTTGATCCGATCCGGCGGCCGGATCTGACCAACACGCATCCGGCCGCCACTGTCGGGCCGTTTCCGCAGTGGACCGACCCGCGCCGCATCGTCTCCATCGACCCTTGGGGGCACTTGGCGGCCGAGACTTTCGCCGCCGAGATCGCCGAGGGTGTGGACATCCGCCCAAGCATCGCGATCACGCGCGCGCGGCTCGAGCTGGTCGAAATGCACGATGCGCTGCGCGCCGGCCGGCTGAGCCGCGACGGCGAGGTCGTGCGCAACGCCGGCAGCCTGTCGGTCGTCAAGATCGCGCTTGACCCGGTCTGGTACCTGCCGGGCATAGCCGAGCGTTTCGGGGTCAGCGAGACCACGCTGCGCCGCAGCCTGTTCGAGCAGACCGCCGGGATGTTCCCGGAACTGGTGACGCGTTCCGATCTGCAGGTCTTTCTGCCTCCGGTCGGAGGCATTACGGTCTATCTCTTCGGCGACGTCGCAAAGCTCGGCGACTCGCGTACGCGCGTGACCTGCCGGGTACACGACGAATGCAATGGCTCGGACGTTTTCGGCTCCGACATCTGCACCTGTCGGCCATACCTGCTGCACGGCATCGAGGAATGCGTCCGCTCCGCGCAGAATGGCGGGCTCGGCGTCATCGTCTACAATCGCAAGGAAGGCCGCGCGCTCGGTGAGGTCACCAAGTTCCTGGTCTACAACGCGCGCAAGCGGCAGGAGGGGGGCGATGCCGCGGCGGCGTATTTCGAGCGTACCGAATGCGTTGCGGGTGTGCAGGATGCCCGCTTCCAGCAGCTGATGCCGGACGTCATTCACTGGCTCGGGTTGCGAAGGATCGATCGGTTCGTGTCGATGAGCGACATGAAATACGACGCATTGATGGGGCAGGGCGTCGAGGTCGTCGAACGCGTTGCCCTGCCCGACGAACTGGTGCCGGCGGACGCCCATGTCGAAATCGCCGCCAAGAAGGCCGCCGGCTACTACGCGCCGGGCGCTCCCGATAACACGCAGGGCCCGACCGCGTCCGTCGGGCGACCGCTCACCAAATACTGACGCCACTGTTCCGGCCGCATTGGTGAGCGCAGAGAAGGCCGCGGCGTTGTCCTTGCTCAGCGCGGAAGCAGTGCGCGCGCGCGCGCATCGCATGCTGGCGGTCGGGCTCGCGGACCAACTGCCGCATTTCGGCATCGAGCCGACCAAGCTCAACGTCGTTGCCGACCTCGTCATCGCCACCACGCGAGCTGCGTATCCCTCCCTCGATGTTCCGTTCCATTCCCGCTGGCGCCATTTCGTCTTTGGCGGCGAGGATCGCTGGGCATTGCTCGACGCTGCGACAAAATGGGAGGATCGTCGTGCGCGTGCCCGCGCAGCCTTCGATCTCGCGATCGTCAGCGTGTTGCTCGACGCCGGCGCGCCGTCCGATTGGCGCTATCGCGACCGTCGTAGCGGTCAACGGGTCGGCCGCTCGGAAGGGCTTGCACTGGCGAGCCTCGCGATGTTCGTGCAGGGCGCGTTCTCTGCCGATGCCGCAGATCCGCTGCGCGTGGATGCGGACGCGCTCGCCCGGCTTTCCGACGGCGCGCTCGAGCGCGGCTTCCAGGTGGCGTCCGGGAATCCGTTCCCCGATATCGGCACGCGCGCCGAGCTGCTCCGCCAGCTCGGCCGCACGATTGCGGCCGCGTCTGGGATCTTCGGACTGGCCGACCGGCCTCGACCTGGAGGTCTGTTTGATGTCGTCCTGCAAGGCGCGCAATCGTCTGCGGCGGCCGCCCCGGCCGTGCTTGCGAACGTGCTGCACCATTTCGGTCCGATCTGGCCGTCGCGCCTGACCCTGGGCGGCATCCCGCTCGGGGACTGCTGGCGACACCCGGCGCTCGCGAGCGCCGACGCAACCGATGGTCTGGTGCCGCTGCACAAGCTGTCGCAATGGCTGACCTACTCGCTGATCGAGCCGTTGCAGGCGGCCGGCATCGGCGTGACCGACATCGACGGGCTGACCGGACTCGCCGAGTATCGCAACGGCGGGCTGTTCGTGGACACCGGCGTCCTGCAGTTGCGCAATCCGGCGGAGGCCGCGGTTGTGCACGACGTCTCGTCGGAGCTCGTCGTGGAGTGGCGCGCACTCACCGTCGCGCTGCTCGATCGGCTCGCCGACATCGTGCGCCAGCGAATGGGCCTGGACGCCGCCTCGTTTCCTCTCGCCCGGCTGCTCCAGGGCGGCACGTGGTCGGCGGGGCGAATGCTCGCAGCCGAGCTGCGCCCGGACGGCTCGCCGCCGATCCGGGTCGCCACTGACGGCACGGTGTTCTAGCTCGAGATGCCGAGGCCGATGCGCCCTGCGCATCGCCTAAGGCGGGGGACCGAGGGATCACCGCAGCGTTTCCTTCGCGGGACCTTCGGTAGGAGAATGCCATGCGATTGACCTTGATTCTCAGCGCGGCAGCCGCCACCGCAGCAGCCGCATTGGTGACAGTACCGACCTCCGCGCAGGTAGGTGGGAGATCGGAACCCCCGGCGTCGGCGTTCGTGTCGGCGAACCCAGCTACTACCGGGACGACCCTCGGCGCGTCCGCGTCTATGAACGCGACACCGTCGGCGAGTGTCGAACCGTGACGGTGCGAAAAGAGCGTGCCGACGGGACGATCGTCACGCGGCGCGAGCGGCGGTGCGACTGAGCACCGCCGAACCGATCCGGCAAGCCGCCCCCTCGGGCGGCTTTTTTTTCTGCCGAGTGCGCTGCCGCAAAGCTGCTCGATTGATCCCCGCATGACCGGCTGGTACCGTTTGCGGACGGGATAAGGGCCCAATCGAGAAGGGCCACCGTGGGAATCGGCTTGCGCACTTGCTCCGAGGCCGACCGACCTCGGGGGGCGGCGCGAGCGTGTCGCTCTGGGAGGATCGCCACCGTGAACCGCACCATCAACGTTGCCGCCACGGCGCTCGCCGCAGTTCTGCTGGTCGCGGCTGCATCGAACGCACAGAATCTCAGCTTGCCGCCGACCTTGACGCTGACCGCCTACGACACCGGCTCCTCCGGCTTCAACATCACGGTCGCCGTCGGCAAGGCCCTTAAGGACAAGCACGGCTCGGACGTGCGCGTGCTCCCGGCCGGCAACGACGTCGCGCGCCTCGCGCCGTTGCGCGCCGGCCGCGCCCAGGCGTCCGCCATGGGCATCGGCACGTACTTCGCGCAGGAGGGCGTTTTCGAGTTCGCCGTCAAGGATTGGGGCCCGCAGCCGCTGCGGCTGATGCTCTCCGTCACCGACTGCAATGCCATCTCGCTCGGCGTCGCGCGCGATACCGGCGTCAAAGAGATCAAGGACCTGCGAGGAAAACGAGTCGGGATCGTCGTCGGCTCACCCGCGCTCAACCAGAACGCCTTCGCGGTGATGGCGTTCGGCGGCCTGACCAAGAACGACGTTCGGCTGGTCGAGTTCTCCGGCTTCGGGGCGATGTGGAAGGGCATGCTCAACAACGATGTCGACGCGGCGATTGCGTCGACCATCACCGGTCAGGTGAAGGAAGTCGAGACCTCGCCACGCGGCGTCATCTATCCGCCGACGCCGACCGCCGACAAGGAGGGCTGGGCGCGGCTCAGCAAGATCGCTCCCTATTACTATCCGCACAAGACGACATGCGGCGTCAGCATTCCACCCGGCGGCTCGGTCGAGCTGCCGTCCTACCCGTATCCGATCTTCATGGCCTACGCGTCACAGCCGGCCGACCTCGTTTACAACATCACGAAGGCGATGCTCATGGGCTATGACGCCTACAAGGATGCAGCGCCCGGCGCCGGCGGCCTTGCGCTCGAGCGCCAGAACTTCACCTGGGTGCTGCCCTACCACGAGGGCGCCGTGAAGGCGCTCAAGGAGGCGGGTGCCTGGAAGCCCGAGCATGAGGCGCACAATCAAACCCTCCTCAAGCGCCAGGACACGCTCGCGGCTGCGTGGGGCACCTTGCTGAAAGGCAACCCGCCGGACGACAAGGATGCGTTCGCGAAGGCCTGGATGGCAGCGCGGCGGGCGGCGCTCGCGGGCGCGGGCATGGATCCGGTGTTCGAGTAACACGACCCGCAATGCCCGGGAGGCTCGTGCGCGGGCGCCCAAGCGATGCGCCCTAGCCGCGCTGCTGAAAACCCGAAGGTCGAGCTCGCCGATCCGCACGCGGTCGCGGCCCCGGTGGAAGCCGAGGTCATCCGCGTGCGCAAACTTGGCGGCGCCTGGCGCTGGGCCCTGATCGTCGCCACCGCCGCGACCATCTTCCTGTGCATCAACCAGCAATTCAATCTGCGCTTCTTCGTCGGCTTCACGCCGCTCAATACCGAATACTTTTACATTTTGATCCTGTGCATGCTGCCCTTCACGTTTGTGCTGTTCCCGGGCTCGCCGCGCGCGCCGCTCGACCGCGTGTCGTGGTACGACGGCGTGCTGTTTGTTGCGACGATCGCCGTTTCGGCCTTCCTAATGCTCAACATCCGCCGGGCGGCCGAGCTCGGCTGGGAGTTCGGCGGCGCCCCGATGCCGGTGGTCGCGGCCGGCCTGGTGATGTGGGCGGCGCTGATGGAGGCGCTGCGGCGCACCGGCGGCTGGAGCCTGCTGCTCAGTGTTTTCCCGTTCACCGTCTATCCGTTGTTCGCCGACCAGCGCTGGCTCGGCCCCCTCAAGGGAAGCCAGTCGACGCTGGAGCAAGCGACGGCCTATCACGTGCTCTCCAACGAAAGCCTGCTCGGTATTCCGATACAAGCCTTTGCCGATACGGTGATCGGCTTTTTGGTGTTCGGCACGGCACTGATGATGACCGGGGCGGGCAAGTTTTTCATCAACCTCGCCTTTGCGCTGTGCGGGACGTTCCGCGGCGGAGCCGCGAAGGTCGGCATCTTCGCCAGCGGCCTGCTCGGGATGATGTCGGGCAGCGTGGTGTCGAACGTGCTGACCGCCGGCACCATGACCATTCCGACCATGAAGCGGACCGGCTTCAAGGCATCGTACGCGGGCGCGATCGAGGCTTGCGCCTCGACCGGTGCCGTGCTGGCGCCACCGGTGATGGGGGCCACCGCCTTCGTGATCGCTCAGTTCCTAAACGTCAGCTATGCCGACGTCGCGATCGCGGCCGCGATCCCGGCGGCGCTCTATTATCTCGCGCTGTTCATGCAGGTCGATGCCTATGCGGCTCGCAACGGGCTCAAAGGCCTCCCGCGTCGAGAGCTGCCGAAGGTTTGGACCACCCTCAAGCAGGGCTGGTACTACGTCTTCGTCATCGCGCTCCTGATCGTGATGCTCTTGCATTTCAAGCGCGAGAGCCACGCGCCGTTCTACGCGACCGCACTTCTGCTCGTGCTCAACCAACTGTTCTCCAGGGAAACGCGCTGGAGCGGGCGGACGATTTTGGATTTCCTCGAAATGAACGGGCGCACGTTCGTCGAATTGGTGGCGATCCTGGCCGGTTGCGGGCTTCTGATCGGCGCGTTCTCGATGACGGGCGTGGTCTCAAGCCTCGCCAACGATCTGTTGCGCATCGCCGGCGATCACGTGTTTCTGCTGCTGGTGATGTGCGCGGTGACGAGCCTCGTGCTCGGTCTCGGGCTCACCACCACGGCGTGCTACATCTTCCTCGCCATCCTGGTCGCCCCGGCCCTGGAGAAGCTCGGCCTCAATCGGATGGCCGTGCATATGTTCATCTTCTACTGGGGCATGCTCTCGGCGATCACGCCGCCGGTCGCCATCGCCTCGTTTGCGGCCGCCGGCATCGCCGGCGCGCCTGCGATGCGGACCGGGTGGGAGAGCATGTGGGTCGGCAGCATCATCTATTTCATCCCGTTCTTTTTCGTGCTCAACCCCGCACTCGTGCTGCAGGGCGACGATCCCTACCTGGAAGCGCTTGGACTGGCGACGTTGGCGGCGGTGGGCACACTGTTCATCTGCGGCGGCATCCAGGGCTACCAGACCGGTATCGGGGATCTGCGCCGAGCCGGTGCGCTCGAATGGCCGATCCGAGTCATGCTGGTGCTGGGCGGTTTCGTCTTGGCCACGCCGGGGGGCGGCGTCGTGCCGCTGTCGCAGCTGCAGATGACCGGCCTCGGCCTGGCGGTGCTGGCAGCGGCCCTGGCCCTGGCACTCGCCTGCCTGCGGCGGCGGCCGGCAGTCCGCGCCAGCCCGTAGACGGAGTACGAACGCCGTTGCAGCCCGCGACGCGCTTCCCGACCTCCGCCGGTTGAGTTGTCGTCGCAAAGTCGCGACAATCGCGATGCCGGAGATTGTCTCGCGGCGGCCCAGCGGGTTCGATTCGAGCAGGAGATCGTCGTGAACGTCCACAACGCCATCAACATCGAAGACCTTCGGCGCATGGCCAAGCGACGGTTGCCGCGCATCGCCTTCGACTTCGTCGAAGGCGGCGTCGAGGATGAGGAGGGGCTCGTCCACAATGAGGCAGCGCTTCGTCGATACCGCATGGTGCCACGCTACTTGGTGGACGTCTCGCAACGCGATCAGTCCGTAACGCTGTTCGGACGCACCTATGCGAGCCCCTTCGGTATCGCCCCGACCGGCCTTTCCGGCCTGTTCCGCCGCAACGTCGACCTGATGTTCGCTGAGGCCGCAGCGGCCGCCAACATCCCCTACGTCATGTCGAGCGTCACCAACGGCTCGCTCGAGCAGGCGGCGAGGATTGCGCCCAACATGTGGTTCCAGATCTACGGCACCAACGACCGCGCCATCATGCACGACCTGATCCGGCGTGCCCGCGACGCCGGCGTTGCTACCTTGGCGATGACTGTCGACGTGCCGATGATCCAGAAGCGCGAGCGCAACATCCGCAACGGCTTCTCGCGTCCGCTCAAGATGCCTGCGTCCACCATTCTGGAGGCGCTCCTCCATCCCGCCTGGCTGTTCGAGTATTTCCGGCACGGCGGTCTCCCGATGATGGAGAACTGGACCGCTTATGCGCCGGCCGGCGCGAGCGCCGACGCAGTTGCCGACATCTACGGGGCGCAGACCCCGTCGCCCGACCAGACCTGGCGCGACCTCGAGGAAATCCGCCGGCTCTGGCCCGGCACGCTCCTGCTCAAGGGCGTGCTCCATCCCGACGACGCGGTCCGCTCGATCGAGCTCGGTGCCGATGGCATCTACGTATCCAACCACGGCGCCCGCCAGCTCGACCGTGCGACATCGCCGATCGAGATGCTGCCGGCGATCCGAGCCGCGGTGGGCGAAGGCGTGCCTCTGGTCATGGACAGCGGCATCCGGCGCGGAAGCGACGTCCTGGTCGCCCGCTGCCTGGGAGCGGAGGTCGCGTTCGTCGGGCGCGCGACGATGTACGGCGCCGCCGCCGGCGGCCTTGCCGGCGTCCAAAAGGCGATCGCGATTTTGCGTCAGGAAGTCGATCTCACGCTCGGCGCGCTGGGCTGCACCGCGCTGTCTGCGCTTGGCCCGCACATCCTGTTCGACAGCACCATCGGACGATTCTTGGCAAGCTCCGCCGGGCCGGCCGCCACAGTGCACGAGTTCCCCAAGATGAGCGCCTAGAGCACCGCTGGCAGCTTGGCGCAGACGTGGGAACGCGCGTGCTTCCGTCCGAACCCCTGCCGGATCGCTTCCGCGATGCCGAGCACCTCGAAGACGTGATGAGCGCGCCCATGCCGGAGCTCGTCGCTGAATTCGGACCACTGGCAGGCGATCTCATCATCCTCGGCGTCGGGGGCAAGATGGGCCCGACCCTCGCACGGCTCGCCAAGCGGGCGACACCTGCGAGGCGCGTCATCGCCGTGGCACGCTTCAGCGAAGGCGGCCTGCGCGAGAGGCTCGAGGCGCAAGGCATCGAATGCATTGCGACCGACCTGCTTGACCGAGCGAAGGTCGAGGCGCTGCCGAAACCGGCCAATGTCATCTTCATGGCGGGCCGCAAGTTCGGCTCCTCCGGCCAGGAGGATCTCACCTGGGCGATGAACGCGCACGTCCCCGCGATCGTAGCCGAGGCCTTCGCCGGCTCGCGGATCGTGGCGTTTTCGACGGGGTGCGTGTACCCCTATGTCGACGTGCGCCACGGCGGCGCGACCGAATCGACTCCGGCGCAACCGCCGCCCGGGGCCTACGCCAATTCGTGCGTCGCGCGCGAGGCGATGTTTCAATACTTCTCGCGCACGCGCGGCACGCCGGGCCGCATCATCCGCCTCAATTACGCGATCGACATGCGCTACGGCGTGCTGCACGACGTGGCCTTGCGAGTGAAACATCGGCAGGCGATCGATCTTGCGACCGGCCACGTGAACGTAATCTGGCAGGGCGACGCCAACGCCATGGTGCTGCGGGCGCTCGGTCATTGCACGGTGCCGTCGGCCCCGCTCAACGTCAGTGGCCCCGAAACGGTAAGCGTGCGCTGGCTGGCCGAGGCGCTGGGGCAGCGCCTGGGGCAGGCACCGGTTGTCGTCGGCACCGAGGCGCCGGATGCGTGGCTCGTCAACACCGCCGAGGCCGCACGCCTGTTCGGCTATCCGCGCGTTTCGCTTGCCCGGATGATCGATTGGACGGCCGACTGGGTCGCGCGCGACATGCCGAGCCTCGGCAAGCCGACCGCCTATGGCGCCCGCGATGGCGCTTTCTGATCCCGCATGGGTGATCGGGCCGGAACTCACGGTCGCGGAACTACCTGCTGCCGAAGCGCTCGTTGCCGAGGCGGGTTGGAACCAGGTTGCGGCCGACTGGCGCATATTCCTCGACTTCGGCACCGTGCACGCGGTGCGCACGGATGGTGGCCGGGTCATAGCCACCGCGGCGACCCTTCCCTACGGCGATCGCGTCTGCTGGATCAGCATGGTGCTGGTCGCGAGCCGCTATCGCCGTCGCGGTCTGGCGACGCGTTTGCTCGGACGCTGCCTCGACGACATCGCAGCCGCCGGGCTCACCGCCGCGCTTGACGCCACGGCCGCGGGCCAGACGGTGTATCGAGCGCTCGGCTTCGAAGACCTGTGGAGCTTTACCCGCCTGGTCGCGCATCGGCGGCCGCGCAGCGCAGAGCTGGCGCCGCTCGCCGGCGAGATCGCCATCCGGCCGATCGACGACACCGTCTGGCCACTGATTTGCGCCGGCGACGCAGCAGCATTCGCGGCCGACCGCGGCGCGATCCTCGCGCGCATGCGCGGTCGCCTTCGCCGGGCCGAGCTTGTTGCCGAGCGTCGCGGCCGCCTCGCCGGCTTCCTGCTTGGTCGTGACGGTCGGACCGCGGCGCAGCTCGGGCCGCTGATAGCCGACGACGATGTCGTGGCGCAGGCCCTGCTGGGGCGCGCCCTGCGGCAGGTCGATGCCCCGGTCTACATCGATCTGGCGGATTCGAAGGCCGGCGTTCGGGCCTGGCTCGAGGCGAGCGGCTTTTCGCCTGAGCGCTCGTTCATGCGCATGTCCCAAGGCGGACGGGCGAACTTCGCGCCGCAGGCTCACACGGTCGCGGTGATGGGGCCGGAATTCGGCTGAGGCGAAAAGCCGTTTGCGCGCCGCCGTGCTCGGCTCGACGGCCTGCAAACGCCGGTGATAACTATGCGGTTGCACCAGCGTAAGGACGGCGGGTCGCCTAGCCGGATACCATCATGGGCTCACGTTGGACCGATTGGCCGCCGGACGTGCTGGCGCGCTTGCGTGCCGGCGCCGTCATACCGGCGCATCCGCTCGCGCTCGATGCGAGCCGGCAGCTCGACCCGCGCCGGCAACGTGCGCTCAGCCGCTACTATCTTGATGCCGGCGCCGGCGGACTGGCCGTCGGCGTCCATACCACGCAGTTCGCAATCCGCGAGGCCGGCCTCTACCGCCCCGTGCTCGAGCTCGCCATGCAAACGGCGACCGATTGGGCGCGCCAACCGCCGATCATGATCGCCGGGCTCGCCGGCCGTACCGACCAGGCCGCGAACGAAGCGCATGTCGCCCGCGACCTCGGCTATCACGCCGGGCTGCTGTCGCTGGCGGCGATGAAAGGCGCGAGCGAGGACGACCTGATCGCGCACGCCAAAGCCATTGCCGATGCGATACCGCTCGTCGGCTTCTACCTTCAGCCCGCGGTCGGCGGGATCGTCTTGCCGGTATCGTTCTGGCGGCGGTTTGCGGAGATCGACAACGTGGTCGCCGTCAAGATCGCTCCATTCAATCGCTATCGCACGCTCGACGTCATTCGCGGCGTATGCGAGGCCAACGCCGCCGAGCGCATCTCGCTGTACACCGGCAATGACGACCATATCGTGCTCGACCTGCTCACCCCGTTCACGATCAAGGTCGGGGGCGAGCCGACCACGGTGCGCATCAAAGGCGGGCTGCTCGGACATTGGAGCGTATGGGTCAAGACCGCGGTCGGGCTGCTCGAGCGAATTCATGCGGCGGTGGCGGCCGGCACCGTTCCGCCCGCCCTCATCGCGCTCGACGCGCAGGTGACCGATTGCAACGCGGCAATCTTCGACGTGGCCAACGATTTTCACGGCGTCATCGCCGGCTGTCACGAGATCCTGCGGCGCCAGGGCCTTCTGGAGGGCACGTGGTGCCTGGACGAGCACGAGTCGCTCGGACCGGGCCAGATGCAGGAGATCGACCGGGTCTGCGCCGCCTACCCGCATCTCGCCGACGACGACTTCGTGCGCGCGAATCTCGACCGCTGGCTCGCATGAGCCGGCATCAGGTTTCCAGAACACAGGCGTCAGGCGCCAGGAGCCGCAGCCGAGCCGCTGATTTGATTGACGCCACCTGCCCGCGCCTCCGGTTTCCTGACGCCTGATCGCTGATTGACGGTGCCTACCGTGGCCGGTACCATTTTGCGCAACCAAGTTTCACTGCGTGGCATATGAGCTCGCTCGAGACCGCGGTCACAATTCTCGGGTGCTTTTCATCCGACATTCGGGAATTGGGCGTCACCGAAGTCGCACGACGATTGAACGTTCCCAAGAGCACGGTCTCGCGCCTGATGAAGACGATGGCGTCGCGCACGCTCATCGAGCAGGATCGCAAGACCCGTCGCTACCGTGTCGGCCTGCTGCCGTTCCGGCTCGGCCAGCTCTACCAGGCCCAGGTCGACGCACTGGATCTCATGGAGGCTGAGCTCGTCGATCTGGTGGACCAAACCGGCTTTACCGGCTACCTCAGCGTGTTGAGCGGCTCGGACATCGTCATCCTGCGGGTACGGCAGGGCCGCTATCCGGTCCGCATGGTGCTCGAAGTGGGCTATCGCGTGCCTGCCTTCGCGACCGCGGCCGGCAAGGTGTTGCTTGCGCGACATTCCGATGCCGAGCTGCGCGGACTGTTGCCGACGACGTTGATCTATCAGCACACCGAGATCAGGAAGCCGCTGGCGAAGCTGCTCATCGAGCTTGCTGCCGTGCGCCAGCGGCTTTGGGCCGAAGCGCGCGAAGAGACGTTCCCTGGAATAGCGGCGATCGCCGCCGGCGTAGGCAGTGCTGATCACCGGCAGCCGGTCGCGCTGTCGCTGTCGTTTCCGGTCACCGCGGTCTCGAAAAAAAGCTATGCCGACATCGTCGCGCGCGTGATCGCGGCCGCGGCGCGGATCGCTGCCCGAACCGAGGATCCGGTTTGGAGCAATCAGCAGGATCGTTCCCGATCAACCTCGGTTCGTCGTTCGAACACCCGAGGCGCGGCCGCCTGACGAAATCAGAACGGAGGGGTGTGTGATGTCGAAGCCCATACTGAGTGCGACCGGCAGCCGGCGACGGTTTCTGGAAGGCGTGGTCGCCGCGGCCGCGGCAACCGCGTGCGGATTTCCCGGCCATGCGAGGGCTGCGGCGAGCGAGCTCAACCTCCTGTTTCCCGGCGGCACCTGGAAGGACTGGTTCGAGCAGACCTTCGTCAAGCCGTTTGCCGATCAGCGCGGGGTCAAGATCGTGTGGAAGACCGGGCTCGGGTTCGAGCCGCTGGTCATTGCTCAACGCCGGCGCCCGCAATGGGATCTCGTGCATCAAAACCAGAACACGTCGAGCCAGCTCGGCGCGATGAACGCCGTGCTGGAGTGGAGCGAAGATCGCATCCCGAACCTGAAGAAGATCCACCTGGCGTTCCGCCACCAGTTCTTGGCCGGTAAGGTCCACACGCCTTACGGGCTTGCGGTCAACACCAAGCGCATCAAGAAGCCGATCACCTCCTGGCTCGACCTGCTCGATCCGGAGTTCGCCGGCAAGGTGGCATTTCCGGATTGGGTCTGGGTCGGCGAGGAGGTATTTCACGCCATCAACGTGGTGGCCGGCGGCGATGCCGAGAACGTAGATCCCGGCATCGACAAGATGAAGCAGCTGTTCAAGGCCAACAAGGCGCAGATCATCAACAATGTCGAGCACACGAAACAGCTGCTGGTGGCCGAGGAGGTATGGCTATGCCCGTATTTCGGCGCGCGTACCGAGCAGGCCAAGGCCGCCGGCGCGCCGACGGAGTTCGTGATGCCGAAGGAGGGTGGCCTCTCCTGGATCTGGAATACCTCGATCGTGGCGGGCCGTCCGAAGGACTCGATCGCGCTGGCCGAAGAGTTCGTCAACACCACGCTCGATGCCGACAGGCAAATCGCGTTCTGCCGGCAGACCGGCTACCCGCCGACCAACATCGAGGTCATGAAGAACCTTCCGCCCGATCTCAAGAATCTTGCAATGAGCGATTCCGAGCTCGACGCGATCGGGCGGCTGGCCCGCCGGTTCGATTACATGGCGCAGTTCGCTTACCGCGACCGCAACCGCGAGCGCTGGAACAAGGAAGTGATCGGCGGGTGAGGGCGGGGAATGGCCGACGATCCCCTCCTCAGGGTCGACCGCATCGTCAAGAAATATGGTGAGGCGACGGCGGTCGGCCCGATCGACCTTGCGGTCGAGCATGGGGAGTTCCTCACCCTGCTCGGGCCCTCCGGCTGCGGCAAGACCACCACATTGCACGTCATCGCGGGCCTGCTGGCGCCCGCCAGCGGACGCGTGGTGATGGCGGGCCGTGACATCACGCAGCTCGATCCGGCGCGCCGCGGCATGGGACTGGTGTTCCAGAACTACGCGCTGTTCCCACACAAGACTGTTTTCGACAACGTGGCCTTCGGTTTGCGCATGCGCAAGGTCGCGCGCGCCGAGATCGTGGAACGCGTGCGCCGCATGCTCGACATTGTCAGCCTGCCGGGGGTCGAGGGGAGGTTCCCGGAGCAGCTGTCGGGCGGGCAGCGGCAGCGCGTCGCGCTGGCGCGCGCGCTGGTAATCGAGCCGAACGTCCTGCTCCTCGACGAGCCGCTCTCGAATCTCGACGCGGTGCTGCGCAAGCGCATGCGGCACGAGCTGCGCCAGATTCAACGCCGCCTCGCGATCTCAACCGTGTACGTCACGCACGACCAGGACGAGGCGTTCGAAATGTCGGACCGCGTCGTGCTGCTGAACGAGGGGCGTGTGGAACAGATCGGTCGGCCGGAGGATCTCTACGACTCCCCCGCTACCCGGTTCGCCGCCGAGTTCATCGGCGAGGCCAACCTTCTCGAGGGCCGGGTCGTGCACGCGAACGGCACGGAGTCGGTCCGTGTCCGGCTTGCGAACGGCGTCGACCTCGGCGCGAGGATCACCGTCTCGGCCCTGCACCAAGGCGACCCGGTCTACCTCATGATCCGGCCGGAGCGCATCGAGCTTGCCCGCGAGCCGCCCGCCGGTCGCGACGCCATCGAGGCCAAAGTAACCCGGCAGGTATTTTCCGGCGAGTTCTTGACCTTCGAGCTCGAGGCCGCAGGCGGCGTCGGCCTCCTGTGCACCAAGCCGAGCCTGCCGCACTTCCGCGCGCTGTCGTCCGGCGATGCCGTCTGGCTGGTGCCGGACGATTGCCGCGCACTGCCGAAAGCGTCCTGAGATGCAGGCAGCCGAGCGCCGGTTCGCGGGAACGCTGCTGGCGCCGATCACGCTGCTTTACGCGGTATGCCTGATCGCTCCGATCAGCTTCTTTCTGGCGGTCAGCGTGTTCAGGTACGATCCGTTCGCGATGTACGTGCCGGACCTGACGGGGGCGAATTTCGGCCGCCTCGTGTTCGATCCCTACTATCGCGGAATCATCGTCCTCACGCTGAGGATCGCGCTGCTGACCACGATCTTCAGCCTGTTGCTCGGCTATCCGCTCGCATATTTCCTGTCGCGCACGCAAAGCGCCTGGCGCGGCGTGCTGCTGTTCCTGGTCATCGCCCCGCTGATGACCGGAGTGATCGTCCGCACCTACGGCTGGATCGTGCTGCTCGGCTCGGAAGGCCTGATCAACAGCCTCCTGATCGGTCTCGGCGTGGTGCGCCGGCCGCTGCAGATGCTCAACTCGGAGTTCGCGGTGGTGGTCGCGCTCGTGCATATCCTGTTGCCGTACATGGTGTTCCCCCTGTTCTCCGCGCTTGCGGCGCAGGACCCGAATCTCGAGCGGGCGGCCGGCACGCTCGGCGCCGGCTCCGCCCGCACCTTCCTCGAAGTCACGTTGCCGCTCAGCCGCTCCGGCATCCTGATGGGATCGGTGCTGGTGTTCACGTTGGCGGCCGGTGCGGTCGTGACGCCGGCGCTGCTCGGCGGCAAGAACGTGCAGATGATGGGTCAGACGATCTACGAGCTGGTGTTGCGTACGCTCAATTGGCCGCTCGCGGCCGCCATGGGCTCGCTCCTGGTGCTGCTGCAATTATCGATCATTCTGGTGTACTTCCGTGGAGGCCGCCGTGTCGTCGCCGAGCGCCGCTGATTCCGCGCCGATGCTGCGGCGGGCACCGGCCTTGGCGGAGGAGAGCACGCTGCGCCGTGTCCTGCGGGGCGCGGCGCCGTCGGCGCTGCGGATCGCGGTGGCCCTCATCTATGCGTTCCTGCTCACCCCGATCCTGATCGTGGTCTTGACCTCGTTCAGTCCGACGCGGTCGAGCACGTTTCCGCCCGCCGGCTTCTCGCTGCTGTGGTACGGCGAGTTCTTCAAAAGCGCGAGCTTTCTCGACGCCTTCAAGTTCAGCCTGCAGCTCGGCGCGGCCGCAGCGGTCATGGCGACCGCGATCGGCTTTGCTTCAGCCTATGCGATCGTTCGGCTGCTCGGACGCTGGCGCGACGCCGGACAGTCCTTGGCGCTGTTGCCGGCGATGATTCCGCACATCTTGATCAGCGTCGCGCTGCTTCTGGCGCTCACCATCATCCCGCTTCCGGATTTCGGCGTTCTGCTCGCCGGGCACGTCCTGATCTGCCTGCCGTTCACGATCGCAGGCATCACCGCCAGCCTCGATGGCATCGATCCGGGACTGGAGGCGGCCGCCCGTACGCTTGGGGCATCACGCGCGCGCGCCTTGTGGGAGATCGTCGTGCCGCTCGCCGCGCCGGGTGTCCTCTCGGCGCTGATCTTCGCCTTCATCGTTTCGTTCGGCGATGTCTATATCGCCCTGTTCCTGACCGGCCCCGGCATGACGACGCTGCCGATCGAGATCTTCTCCTACATGCAGTGGGAGAGCACGCCCGTCATCGCGGCCATCACCAGCTTGCAGATCGTCCTCATCCTCGTTCTCGGCCTCGTCGTCGAGCGCCTGGTGGGCCTCCGTCACGTCATGCGCTTTTAGGAGCCTATAATGATGCGCGCCATCAACGTCGGCACCGCCTCCTCCACCTCCGTCGGACGCGTCGACGGCATGCTGCGGATCGGCTGGCTGCCGGATGGTCTTCCGATGGAGACGCCAGTGACGATCGTGCGTGGTCCCGAGGACGGGCATGTCCTGTGGATCCACGGTTGCGTTCATGGCAACGAGTATTGCGGCACCTTCACCATTCACAAGTTCCTGCGCGATCTCGAGCCAGGGCAGCTGCGCGGCGCCGTGGTGGCACTCCCGGCGCTCAACATCACCGCCTTTCAGAAGAACCAGCGGATGAGCCCATTCGAGGGCTTTCACGGCGGGGATCTCAACCGCTGCTTCCCCGGCAAGCCTGAAGGCACGGTGACCGAACAGATGGCATTCCACATCTACAATCCGCTGCGCGAGTATGCGACGCACTTTGTCGATTTCCACACCGCGCTCACCGAGGACACCCGCTGGGCGCTGTTCGCGCCGGCCGGCAACGAGGTGGCGGAAAGCATGGCGCGCGCCTTCGGCTTCCGCCACACGCTGCCGGCTCCGCTCGATATTCTCGGCGGCTCCGCAATGATAACGGCAGCGAAGAACGGCATCCCGAGCCTTATCGTAGAGGCTGGCGGCATCGGCCCGGCGTTCTCGCCGGAAACGGTGGAGGATGCGGCCGAGCGCCTGGGCAACGTTTTGCGCCGCCTGCACATGCTGCCCGGTCCGGTGACGGACCACGGCGCCATGACCTTCTTCTCGAATTTCGCCTGGGTGAATACGACGCGCGGCGGCCTGTTCCGCCCGGCCGTCAAGTGCGGCCAACCGGTCGAAAAGGGTGACGTCGTCGGCCGCTACTACGATCTGCACGGCGAGCTGGTCGAGGAAGGCCGGGCGCCGGCTTCCGGCATCGTGCTGGCGATCAACAACGGCCCATTGATGCCCGGCGGGGAAATCCTCGTCCACATCGGGCTCGAGCCGCGCGCGGTCTGAAAAGGGGGAAGTCATGGAGACGATCGAGATCGGCACGGCCGTATCGCGCACACCGGGCATAGCCAAGGGTTTCCTCGACATCGGTCAGTTGCCCGACGGGCGGCCGATGCAGGCGCCGGTGCAGATCGTCCGGGGAGAAGCCGAAGGGCCAACGCTGTGGCTGCATGGCTGCGTGCACGGCAATGAATATTGCGGCACCTATCTCATCCACGAAGCGCTGCGCTCGCTGTCGCCGCGCGCGCTCAAGGGTACCGTGGTCGCGCTGCCGGTCCTCAACATCACGGCGTTCGAGCGCAACCAGCGCATGAGCCCGTTCGAGCTCTATGGCGGAGGGGACCTCAATCGCTGCTTTCCGGGCAAGGCGGACGGCACGGTGACGCAGCAGGTCGCCCATGCGATCTACACGCAGCTGAAGCGCCATGCCGACTATCTGATCGATTTCCACACCGCGATGACGGCCGATGTTCGCTGGGCGCTGTTCGCCAACGTACCGGGCGAGGTCGGACGGAAGGGCCACGACATCGCGCGCGCTTTCGGTTACCGCAGCACCTTGCCGGCGCCGGTCGACATCCTGCCCGGCTCGGCCATGATGGTCGCCGCGCACGACGGCATTCCGGCATTCATCGTGGAAGCAGGCGGCAAGGGCGCGGCGTTCACCGACGAGATCGTCAGCGACGGCGCCGAGCGGCTCCGCAATGTGATGCGGCATCTCGGCATGCTGGCCGGCACCGTCACGGATTATGGCCGGCAGTGGCATTTCTCCAACTTCGCCTGGGTGCACTCCACCAAGGGCGGCCTTTTTCAGCGCGCCGTGAAGTGCGGCGACCGCATCGAGGCCGGCAGCGTGATCGGCCACTATTTCGACCTGCATGGCCGACCGGCCGGCGAGGCGAAGGCGCCGAACGCCGGCATCGTGCTGGCGATCCATGCCGGCCCGCTGATGGCGAGCGGCGAGACGCTCATCCATATCGGTCTGGATCCGCGCGAGGTCTGACGTCGCCTGGGGGCGCGCAGCACGGGCTCAATGTCGGCCTACGGCATGCGCGCCGAAGGCGAAGCGATGCGCGACGCCGCTCCGATCCTGGAATGTGCTTCATCGCTTGCACTTTTTCGCAATGACGATTCGCGGCCGCCTGTCACAAACTAATCATTTCACTGCCACATTCACCGCGCTTGTTGGGGTGCAAAGGCTTGATCGCGGTGCTCTCGCGAACCTAGCCCGCGGCGGAGGGGATCGATGCTCAAGATACTCGGTATCGTCATCGTCGTCCTGCTGGTCGCCGTCGGCGCCGTTCTGATCTACGCTGCCACCAAGCCCGACACCTTCCGGATCCAGCGCGCGATGAGCATCAAGGCGCCGCCGGAGAGGATCTTTGCGCTGATCAACGACTTCCGCCGTTGGGGGGCCTGGTCGCCGTGGGAGAAAATGGACCCGGCGCTGCAGCGGACCTACAGCGGCGCGCCGAGCGGCCAGGGCGCAGTCTATGCGTGGGAGGGCAACAACAAGGTCGGCGCCGGACGCATGGAGATCATCGATGCGCCACCGCCCTCCAAGGTCGCGATCAAGCTCGATTTCATGCGGCCGTTCGAGGCGCACAACGTTGCCGAATTCACCCTGGAACCGAAGGGCGAAGCGACGACCGTCACCTGGGCCATGCAAGGCCCCAACCTGTTCGTCGGGAAGGTGATGAGCGTGTTCGTCGACATGGACCGCATGGTCGGCAAGGACTTCGAGACCGGCCTCGCCAATTTGAAGGCCGCCGCCGAGCAATAGGCGGCGGATCAGCAGCAACGAAGGTTAGAGGAGATTGCAGATGGCGCGCTATGTCGACGGCTTCGTGGTGCCGGTTCCGAAGAAGAACCTGTCCGCCTATCGCCGCTTGGCCACCAAGGCCGGCAAGGTCTGGCGTGAGCACGGGGCGCTCGAATACGTCGAGTGCGTGGCCGACGATGTGAAGCCCGGCAAGCTCACCTCGTTCCCGCAGAGCGTCAAGCTCAAGGCCGGCGAGACGGTGGTGTTCTCGTGGATCGTCTACAAGTCGCGGGCCCACCGCGACCGCGTCAACGCCAAGGTCATGAAGGATCCGCGCCTGGCCAGCATGATGGATCCGAAGGCCATGCCGTTCGACGCCAAACGCATGTTCTTTGGCGGATTCGAAGTCTCGATCGATCTTTAGCAAGCGACTGGTGCCGCAGGTCTCGTTGGAAGTCTCGCGGATTTCCGCGAAAGCAGTCGCCCGCAGAGGGCCAGATTTCAGTTGAGCGCTGGCGGCTCAACCGGCAGCCTCGGCTCTCTCCCGCGTTTGCGCGGCCATCCACGCCGGCAACCTGGCGCGTGCTCGAGCCCGGCAACGCCGATTGCCGAAGCCGTATTTCGGGATTCCCCCCCGCTGGCACGGTCTATAGTGGGCGCTCACACCAAGGAGCCGCCCGATGGCCAAGGACCGCAGCCACGCCAACCGCATCGGCAACCACCTCCTGCATCCGGAAACGTTGATGCTCGGCTACGGGTTCGACCCGGCGCTATCGGAGGGTTCGGTCAAACCGCCAGTATTCTTGACTTCCACTTTCGTCTTCCGCTCCGCCGAGGAGGGGCGCGATTCCTTCGACTACGTGGCAGGGCGCAAGGAGCCGCCCGACAAGAGCTCCGCCGGTCTTGTCTACTCTCGCTTCAACCATCCCAACAGCGAGATCGTGGAGGACCGGCTCGCCGTATACGAGGCCGGAGAGAGCGCGGCGGTGTTCTCCTCTGGCATGTCGGCGATCGCCACCACCATCCTGGCCTATGCCCGTCCGGGCGACGCCATCCTGCACAGCCAGCCGCTCTATGGCGGCACCGAGACGCTGCTGATCAAGACCTTCGCCAACTACGGCATGGCCGCCGAGGGCTTCTCCGACGGTCTGAGCGCTGACGAGATCGACGCGGCCGCGGACCGCGCGATGGCGCGCGGCCGGGTCAGCGTCATCATGATCGAGACGCCGTCCAACCCGCTCAACACGCTGGTCGATTTCGCGCGCGTGCGGGCCGCGGCGGACCGCATCGAGGCGCGCCAGCGGCAGCGACCGGTGATCGTTTGCGACAACACGCTGCTCGGCCCGATCTTCCAGAAGCCGCTCGCGCACGGCATCGACGTCTCGGTCTATTCGCTGACCAAGTACGTGGGCGGCCACAGCGATCTCATCGCCGGCGCCGCGATCGGCAGCAAGGCGCGGATCACGCCGGTGCGGCTGCTGCGCGGGGCGATCGGTACGCAGCTCGACCCGCATTCCTGCTGGATGCTCGGGCGCTCGCTGGAGACGCTGTCGCTGCGGATGACGCGAGCGACGCAGAACGCCGACGCGGTGGCGGCCTTCGTGGGTCGGCACCCGCGCATCCGCGCCGTGCACGTGCTGAGCGCGCTGCCGCCGGACAGCCCGGCGCACCGGGTCTATGAGGCCCAGTGCACCGGCGGCGGCTCGACTTTCAGTATCGAGATCGAAGGCGGCGAGCGCGAAGCCTTCCGCGTGCTCAATGCGCTGCGCATCTTCAAGCTGGCGGTCAGCCTCGGCGGCACGGAGTCGCTTGCCAGCCATCCGGCGACCACCACCCATTCGGGCGTTCCGGCCGAGATCCGCGCGCGCAGCGGCGTGACCGACGGCACCATCCGGCTCAGTATCGGCATCGAGCATCCCGACGATCTGATCGCCGATCTGGCGCAGGCCCTCGCCAAGGCGAGGTAGCGTCCCTCTCGCCCGCACGCGGAAGACGGCGCAGTGCGACCTTGCAGCGCTTGTCACAAATCTATGCACACCGCATGGTTGGTACGCCGGTTGGAGGGAGCCCAACATGCGGCAGATCCGATGACGATTGCGCCCGGCCTGCCGGCAGGCCGCCTTGCCGCGCTCGGCGCCCATGGCGGGTTCGAGATGCCGCCCACGCCGGCGCCGGAGGAACCCGAGGCGCTCGGCCGTCTGGGATCGCTGGACATCAGCATGGCTCGCGGCGCCAGGGACGTGCGGCGCGCACAGAAGCTGCGCTATCGCGTGTTCTACCAGGAAATGGCGGCAATCCCCGATGCAGCTATGCGGCGGGCGCGGCGCGATATCGACGCCTTCGACACGATCTGCGACCACCTGCTCGTGCGCGACCACCAGCCCGAGCGGGCCGCAGGCGCGCGCAAGCGCAAGGTCGTCGCGACCTGCCGGCTGCTGCGCCAGGACGCGGCGGCGCACCATGGCGGCTTCTATACCGAGGGTGAGTTCGAGCTCGCCGCTCTGATCGCGCGCCACCCGCAGGCGCGCTTCCTCGAGCTGGGGCGTTCGTGCGTGGTGGCGGCCTACCGCCACAAGCGCACGGTCGAGCTGCTCTGGCACGGGATCTGGGCCTACGTTCTCAAGCACCGCGTCGACGCGATGTTCGGGTGCGCGAGCCTCGACGGGACGGATCCCGACCAGCTGGCGCTGCCGCTGTCGTTTCTTCACCACTTTGCGGCGGCGCCCGAGCGCTGGCGCGTGCGGGCAGTGCCCAGCCGCCATGTCGAGATGAACCGCATGCCGAAAGCCGCCGTCGATACGAAAGCGGCGGTGCGCGAGCTGCCGCCGCTGATCAAGGGCTATCTGCGGCTCGGGGCATTCGTCGGGGACGGCGCGGTCATCGACTACCAGTTCGGCACCACCGACATCCTGATCGTGCTGCCGGTCGCCGGCATCAGCGCGCGCTACGTTCAGCACTTCGGGCCCGGCGCGGAGCGGCACGCAGCGTGAGCAGCGTCACAGCCGCCGCAGCGCTACCTCGTCGACCAGATGGCTTTCGCTCTTCTTGAGGATGAGATCGGCGCGCCGCCGCGTCGGCAGGATGTTCTCGCGCAAGTTCACCAGGTTGATGCGATTCCAGATCCCGGTCGCGGTCTCGACCGCCTGGGAGTCGTTGAGCTGTGAATAGCGGTGGAAGAACGACTTCGGATCGCGGAACGCGGTCTCGCGCAAGGTCAGGAACCGATTGACGTACCAATTGAGCAAGACCTCCTCGTCGGCATCGAGATAGACCGAAAAATCGAAGAAGTCGGAGACGAACGGGATCGCCTTGCCGTCTTTCGGCGCGCGCCCCGCCTGCAGCACGTTGAGGCCCTCCACGATCAGGATGTCGGGTCGGTCGACCTCGATCCAGTGGTTGGGCAGCACATCGTAGACGAGATGCGAGTAGACCGGCGCGCGCACCGGCCGGCGGCCGGCCTTCACGTCGGTGAGAAAGCGCAACAGCATCGGCAGGTCGTAGCTCTCCGGGAAGCCCTTCTTCTCCATCAGGCCTTCGCGTTCCAGGACGGCGTTGGGGTAGAGGAAGCCGTCGGTGGTGACGAGATCGACCTTCGGCACGTTGGGCCAGCGTGCGAGCAGCGCCTGCAGCACGCGCGCGGTGGTCGACTTGCCGACCGCCACCGATCCGCCCACGCCGACGATGTAGGGCACCTTGGCATCCGCGGTGCCGAGGAAATGCTGCTGCACGATGAACAGCCGCTGGGTTGCCGCGACGTAGAGCGAAAGCAGGCGCGAGAGCGGCAGATAGATCTCCTCCACCTCCTTCATGTCGAGCCGGTCGTGCAGCGAGCGCAGTCGCGCCACCTCGTCCGCCGACAGCGTCATCGGCGTGTCGGCGCGCAACGTCGCCCAATCGCCGCGCGAAAAGATGCGGTAGGGGGAAAGGCCGTCGCCGACATGCTGGTCCATTGAAATCCCGATTCCGGGCGCTAGTCGCGCGGCCGCGCCGCTTTTTCTTCGAGGCCCGACATGCCCGTCCGCCGCGCGAGCGCCGCTTCCACCTCGGCGATGGTGACGCCGCGCGCCTCGAGCACGACCAGAAGGTGGTACATGAGGTCCGCGGCCTCCGCGATCAGGCGCTCGCGATCCTCGCTCACGGCGGCGATCGCGGCTTCCACCGCCTCCTCACCGAGCTTCTTGGCGCAATGCGCCACGCCCTTGTCGATGAGCTTGCGCGTGTAGGACGTGGCCGCGCTGGCTTGGGCGCGCTCGTGAACGCGGGCCGCCAGGTCGTGCAAGGTGAACTCGTTCATGCCCGGCTCAATAGCACCTCTGGCCGACCGCGGGGAGGCCGCCGTCACGGATCGAGCCGCATCGGCAGCCCGGCACGCGCCATGTGCTCCTTGGCCTGGCGCACGCTGTATTCGCCGAAATGGAAGATCGAGGCGGCGAGCACCGCGGTCGCATGGCCGTCGCGGATGCCCTCGACCAGATGATCGAGCGTGCCGACGCCGCCGGAGGCAATCACCGGCACCCGCACCGCATCGGCGATCGAGCGCGTGAGCGCGATGTCGTAGCCGCGCTTGGTGCCGTCGCGGTCCATGGAGGTCAGCAGGATCTCGCCGGCCCCGAGCGCCACCACCTCGCAGGCATAGGCGACGGCGTCGAGCCCGGTCGGGTGGCGTCCGCCATGGGTGAAGATCTGCCAGCGCGCCGGCTCGTCCGGGCGCGAGACCTGCTTGGCGTCGATCGCCACCACGATGCATTGATCGCCGAACTTTTCCGCCGCCTCCTTGACGAACGCGCGCCGATGGACGGCGGCGGTATTGATCGACACCTTGTCGGCGCCGGAGGCGAGCAGGCGGCGGATGTCGTCGACGGTGCGAACGCCGCCGCCGACCGTAAGCGGCATGAAGCAGGCTTCCGCCGTGCGGCGCACCACGTCCAGCATGATGTCGCGGTTCTCGTGGCTCGCCGTGATGTCGAGGAAGGTCAGCTCGTCGGCGCCGGCGGCGTCGTAGGCGATCGCGGCCTCCACCGGATCGCCGGCATCGCGCAAATCGACGAAATTGACGCCCTTGACGACGCGCCCGTCCTTGACGTCGAGGCAGGGGATGACGCGAACCTTGAACATCGCCTCACGCCCCGCCATGCGCCGTGATCAGCGCGAGCGCGGCGGCGGGGTTCAGGCGGCCGTCGTAGAGCGCGCGCCCGGCGATCGCGCCGCCCAATCGTGCGGCGCGCGGTTCGAGCAGTGCCCGGATGTCCGCAAGCGAGGCGAGCCCACCCGAGGCGATCACTGGAATCGAGATCGCGTCGGCGAGCGCGATCGTCGAGTCGAGGTCGAGGCCGGTGAGCAGGCCGTCGCGCGCGATGTCGGTGTGGATGATTGCGGCGACGCCGGCATCCTCGAAGCGCCGGGCGATGTCGATGGCGGAGAGCTCGGAGGTTTCCGCCCAGCCTTCGACCGCCACCTTGCCGCCGCGCGCATCGAGCCCGACCGCGACGCGGCCCGGATACGCGCGCGCCGCCTCTTTCACGAAGGCGGGATCGCGCACCGCGGCGGTGCCGACGATGACCCGGGTGACCCCCTTACCGAGCCAACCATCCACCGTCGCCATGTCGCGGATGCCACCGCCGAGCTGCAGTGGAATCGACACCGTTTCCAGAATCCGTTCGACCGCGGCGACGTTCATCGGCTTGCCGGCAAAGGCGCCGTCGAGGTCGACCAGATGGAGATAACGAAAGCCCTGGGTCTCGAACCTGTGCGCCTGGCTCGCGGGATCGCGGTTGAACACGGTTGCGCGCGCCGGATCGCCCTGTTCGAGGCGCACGCATACGCCGTCCTTCAGGTCGATCGCGGGAAACAGGATCACGGGCGTGCACGCACTATGGCGTCCATTTCAGGAAGTTCGCCAGCAGGGCCAGACCCAGACGCTGGCTCTTCTCCGGATGAAACTGGGTGCCGGCAAAGTTCTCGCGCCCGACGATCGCAGTCACGGGGCCGCCGTACTGTGCCTCGGCAACGACATCGCCGCGCTCGGCCGGCTTGAGTTGATAGGAATGCACGAAATACGCGTGCAGGCCTTGCGGGCCGGTCGGGATATCGGCGAGCAGGGCGTGCGGCCTCGTGGCATCGAGCGTGTTCCAGCCCATGTGGGGGATCTTGAGACGCGCGTCGGTCGGCGCGATGCGGTCGACTTCGCCCCTGATCCAGCCAAAACCCAGCGCCACCTCGTACTCGAGCCCGCGCTCCGCCATCAGCTGCATGCCGACGCAAATGCCGAGAAACGGCCGGCCCTTGCGCCGCACCGTTTCCTCGAGCGCCTCCACCATGCCGGGAATTGCATCGAGCCCGTGACGGCAGTCCGCGAACGCGCCGACGCCGGGCAGCACCACGCGCTCGGCGCGGGCGACCTCGTCGGGCTCGCGCGTCACCACTACCGGCTGCCGGTGCCCGGATTCCCTGGCCGCGCGCTCGACCGCCTTGGCGGCCGAGTGCAGGTTGCCGGAGCCGTAGTCGACGATGGCAACGCTCATCGCGGCGCCCCCGGCTCTGGGAACAGCCCGACGATGTCCGACGGCCGGTTCGGTTGCCGCGCCGCCAAAGCTGCACGTGCGGGCGCCAGGAACGATTCCGCCGGCCGCGGCCCCGGCTCGCCGGCCGTGCCAGTCCAGGTGTCGAAAAAGCGCCGCTCGGCCGCCTCGCGCGTCTCGCCCGAGACAATGCCGACGTCGCGCCAGCCGCGCCGCGCCAGCGTCCATCGCCGCAGCGTGCCGGCCTCGAGGCCGACGAGCAGCGCCAGCAGCGCGTAGCCCAAGAGACGCCCGCCGCTCCCGACACCGAGCGCATGCAGCCCAAGCTGCAGGACGACCGCGATGAGCGCGAATCCGATGAACCCGAGCCACAGCCGGTGCCACAGCATCCACAGCGGCGCCAGCACGAACGCCCAGAAATGGAAGCTGTCGCGTACGAACGCGAAGCGGTCGGGGCCGCGGCGCGCTTCGGGCCGCTTCAGCGGCGGCTCCAACACCGTGTACATAGGCACATCGTTCTCCAGACTTGAGGCATCACCTTGGAAGCTTTGCACATAGGGAATAAACGACAACGAGAAAGGCCCAAAGTATGAGTTCGCCGGCGGCTTGAAAACGCGGTCAGCCGCCGAGTGTGCCCTTGGTGGATGGCACTTGGTCGCGCGCGCGCTCGTCGAACGCCACCGCGGCGCGGAGCGCGCGCGCCAATCCCTTGAAGCAGGATTCGGCGATGTGATGATCGTTCGAGCCGTACAGCGTCTCGACGTGCAGCGTGATGCCGGCGTTGATTGCGAAAGCCTGGAACCATTCCTTCACCAGCTCGGTGTCGAAAGCGCCGACCTTGTCGCGGCTGAACTCGCACTTGAACACCAGGAAGGGCCGTCCCGAAATATCCAGTGCCACGCGCGTGAGCGCCTCATCCATCGGCAAGTGCACGGAGGCGTAGCGGGTGATGCCCTTCATCTCGCCGAGAGCGCGCTTGACCGCCTGCCCGAGCGCGATGCCGACGTCCTCGGTGGTGTGGTGATGGTCGATGTGGAGGTCGCCCTTGGCCTTGACGGTCAGGTCGATGCGGGCGTGACGGGCGAGCAGCTCCAGCATGTGGTCGAAGAAGCCGATGCCGGTTGCGACCTCGGCCGTGCCGGTGCCGTCGAGGTCGACCGCGACCTCGACGTCGGTCTCCTTGGTGGTGCGCCGGAGCGCGGCCTTGCGCATGTGGGGGCGTCCTCGACGATGCGGGGGCCTGGCCACCCCCGCCGAACGCGCGCCTTGTATCAGGGGCGCTTTGGGGGCGCCACTACGCTTCCGAGCCTTCCTGGCGAAGGGGTACGCGCTCACCGAGCCAGGATGCGCACCGGGCGTCCAGGCGCGAACCTCCACAGCAATCCGGTCGCGGGATCCTGATAGACTGGGGGCGCCGGTTCGCGGGCATATCGCGCCAGTAACCGCGAGCGCGCCGGTGCCGGGTTGGCGCCGGTCACCACGATGCGTGTATTGTCCGTGCCCTTGCTCCTGACCAGTGCGAACAGCGTGGCGGCATCTCCTGGGCGGAGCCGCACGCAGCCGTGCGAGGCGGGCCCGCCCAGCCGGCGGATCTCGTAGGAGCCATGGATCGCGTAGCCGCCGTGGAAGAAGATCGAATGCGGCATCGGCGAGTTGTAGTATTTCTTAGAGAACCAAGTGCGCGCGAGGCGCTGCGGGCGGAAACGGCCGTTCGGTGTGCCGAAGCCGGCGCGCCCGGTCGAGATAGTGAACACGTGCCGGGTCGCCCCATCGACCGCGACCGTCATCCGCTGTGTCGACTTGTCGATGGTGAGGACGACGCGGGCGCACGCCGGCTCGGCCGCGCCGAGCGATATGCTCGCGATCACTCCCGCGGCCGCCAGCACGCGCGCCAACACGGCGACATCCCTCCCCGGCATCCCGACCGGTCACAGATCTTGCAACGGTGGGCAGATTCCTGACTGCATCGCGGCTGTAAAGCAATGCTTGCCATTCAGGTTAACGGCGCAGAAGGCTGGTCATTAAGACTCAAGGCGAGCGATCCGAGCAAGCGCGTGCGAATCGTCCCTACCCGCTGGCGCCAGAACATCGTCCACACGGAACCTCCGCACCGTTGCGCAATCCATCAGCTACGCACACTTTCCGCTCATGCCTTCCCGCGACACCTTCGACCTCTTCACGATCGGCCACTCCAACTATCCGCTCGACCGCTTCCTGGCGCTGCTGAAGCAGGCGCGAGTCGAAACCATCGTTGACGTGCGCTCGAAACCCTTTTCGCGCCGGTTCCCCTGGTTCTCGCAACGCAACCTGGCGGAGCGCCTGCGCGAGGCGGATATCGCGTATGCATGGCGTGGCGGGCCGCTCGGCGGGCGACCGGCAGATCCGGCGCTGATGCGCCGCGGCGTCGCCGACTATGCGGCGATGGCGCAGTCGCCCGCATTCCAAACGGCTGTTGCCGAACTCATCGCCGAAGCGCACCAAAATGCGCAGCTCTGTCTGATGTGCGCCGAGCGCGAACCGCTCGATTGCCATCGCTGCCTGCTGATCACGCGCGCCCTCGCCGAGCGAGGGCTCGGCGTTGGCCACATCCTTTCCGACGGCGCAATCGAGCCGCACGCCGCCACCGAGGAGCGGCTGCTGGCCCTGACACTGTCGAATGCCGATTTGTTCCAATCGGACCGCGCCGCCCGCCTTGCCGAGGCTTATCGCCGCCGCGCCGGCAACGCGGCGTTCCGCAGCTAACGCGGCACGCCGGCATCTTTCGATCGAACGGAACATTTGGCAGCACCGCTCGGTTGTCTCAGGGGTATTTGTGCGGATGCCGCGATGGCCGCAAAGCAGAAGACCCGAAAATGGTCGGCCGAGGTTACCAAGAAGAGCGACGCGCTTGATCTGCGCGAGGGCGTCTTAACGAGTCGGAGGAGCGGCGGGCGTCACCTTCCCGGGCCAGCGGCAGAGATCGTTGATGAGACATTGCTCGCATAGCGGGCGCATCGCCTTGCAGATGTAGCGGCCATGCAGGATGAGCCAGTGGTGCGCATGCTGCAGGTACTTCGGCGGCACGACTTCGAGCAGGCGCATCTCGACCTCGAGCGGCGTCTTGCCGGGCGCCAGGCCGGTCCGGTTGGCGACCCGGAACACGTGGGTATCGACCGCAATCGTCGGCTCGCCGAAGGCGACGTTGAGCACGACGTTCGCAGTCTTGCGTCCGACCCCGGGCAGCGCCTCGAGCGCCTCGCGCGTATGCGGCACCTGCCCGCCGTGCTCGTTGACCAGCCTTTGCGCCAGCGCGATCACGTTCTTTGATTTCACGTTGAAAAAGCCGAGGCTCTTGATGGCCTCGCGCACGCGCGCCTCGCCGAGCGCCAGCATCTTCTCGGGGGTGTCGGCGCGCGGGAACAGGTTGCGGGTCGCCTTGTTGACGCCGGCGTCGGTCGCCTGCGCGGACAAAACCACCGCGACCAGGAGCGTGAACGGATTCAAATGCTCGAGCTCGCCCTTGGGCTCGGGGCGCGCGGCACGGAAGCGACGGAACGCCTGCTCGGCCTCCCCCTTGCCCCACGGCTTGATCTTGCCGGCCGCCGCCCGGGCATCGGCCTCGGCGCGATCGAGCGGTCCCTTTGTCACCGCCCGCCGCGCCGGGCGCGCGGATTGCGCCGCCTTGCGAGACGGTAGGGATTTCGCCGGCGGGGTCGCCTTGCGGGCCATTTGTTCCGTATATTGCGCCCCATGGCCGACCACAACGACGCGCCTGCGGAACCCACGCTGTTTTCCGCCATTATTACGCCGCACCGCTCCCTCGGCAGCGCCGGCTTCCTGATTCTCATGCTGTTCGTCTGCGTCATCAGCTTCGTGGCCGGGCTGGTGTTCCTGATGGTCGGGGCGTGGCCGGTATTCGGCTTCCTCGGCCTCGACGTGCTGCTGATCTACTGGGCATTCCGTGCCAGCTACCGCAGTGCGGCCGCCTACGAGCAGGTCACGGTGACGCCGAGCGAGCTCAAGCTGCGCAAGGTGAGCGCGCGCGGCACCGTGCGCGAATGGACGCTCAACCCGGTATGGGTGCGGCTCGACCGGCAGGCCGATGAGGAGTTCGGACTGCAGCGCCTGACCCTGGTTTCGCACGGGAACAGGCTGTCGATTGCCGGCTTCCTCGCACCTGCCGAGAGGGAGAGCTTTGCGGCTGCACTTGCGGCCGCGCTCGGCGAAGCGCGGCGGGGACCGACGCGCTCAGTGGTGGAGTGATGCATTCCTTCCGGTGCCGGGCTTGCTTGGGCAGCCGATGATGGATGCCCGGGCCATTCCAGGCATTGTCGAAATCCCAGAAACCGGGTGGTTTGCCGCGGCCGCCCTGCCTAACTGAGCATCCAGATCAGCAAAAATGCCTCGTGAGGATGCCATGCTCTCACCCGACCGCTTTGCGGGCCTTCCGCCCGGCCGCATGCATGCGTCGCTCGCCGCCGCCGCCGACTACGAGGTGGTGCGCCGCGCCATCGCCCATATCTCTGAGCACTGGCGGGCCCAGCCGACGATCGAGTCGATTGCAGAAGCGGCAGGTGTCGGGCCGACCGACCTGCACCACCTGTTCCGGCGATGGGCCGGCCTGACACCCAAAGCCTTCCTGCAAGCGATCACGCTCGATCACGCCCGCCGCCTGCTGCGCGATTCGGCAAGCGTGCTCGACGCTTCCTACGAAGTCGGGCTCTCCGGGCCCGGCCGCCTGCACGACTTGTTCGTCACCCACGAGGCGATGTCGCCGGGCGAATGGAAGTCGGGCGGCGAGGGTTTGGTCCTTACCTACGGATTCCACGATTCACCGTTCGGCACCGCGCTGGTGATGGCGACACCGCGCGGGCTGTGCGGACTTGCCTTTGCGGATCATGGCGAGGAGGCGGCTGCGCTCGCAGACATGCGCGCGCGCTGGCCGCGCGCGTATGTTGTCGAGGATCAAGCCGGAACGGCGCCGCTCGCCGCGCGCGTGTTCTCGCCGGCGGCGTGGCGGCCAGAGCGGCCGCTCCGCGTCGTCCTGATCGGCACCGACTTCGAGGTGCGGGTGTGGGAGACGCTGCTCGCGATCCCGTTCGGCCGCGCCGCCACATACTCGGGCATCGCCGCAAAGCTCGGCCGCCCGAGTGCGGCGCGTGCAGTGGGCGCGGCGGTCGGCAAGAATCCACTCTCGTTCGTGGTGCCCTGCCACCGCGTGCTCGGCCGCTCAGGCGATTTGTGCGGCTACCACTGGGGGCTCACGCGCAAGCGCGCCATGCTTGGATGGGAAGCCGGGCGAATGCAGGCGAGCTGACCGGGCGAGCGCGGCCAGCACGTCAATGATGCGCGACGACCTACGATCGTTCGAATTCCATTGAAGCTGCCGGTAGCACTCCACCTGCAAGCGGCGGCAACGCATTCAGTCATCGCCGGTTCCAGTTCCAAGACGCAAATCATTGCGACCAGTCATCCGCGCGTCGCGCGGAACAGGCCCATCGGGACAAGTGTTGGTCTAGGTCTTGGATTTCATTAGGGAGACTCGTCATGAGACGTGCACTGTTTGGATCGGCGCTTGCGCTCACATTGTTCGCGACGCCTGCGCTCGCGCAGCAGCAGCCCGGAACCGGCGGCGGCGCCGGCGGCGAAAGCGGCTCGGCGGCGCAAACGGACAAGAACAAGGGCGCGCCTCCGACCAACCCGACTGCGGCACCGGCCGGCCAAATGGGTACAACCGGCAGCGCGAACACCGGCACCGGCAGTGGCACCTCGTCGGCGACCGGCACCGGTGGCGGCAAGGGCGGCGAGAGCGGCTCGTCCGGAGCCACCGACAAGACACCGAACCAGAGAGACAACCCGGCCGCACCGACCCGGTAACGGCCGCGCTCTCATCAGCGAACCTGCCGGCGCCGATCCGTCGGCAGGTTTTTCTATATGCGGTGCGCTTTGCCGGGATGTGATCAGACGCGCTTCCAGAACAGCGTCGTGTCGCACAGTCCGCCGTGCGGAAGCAACGCGTAGCCTGGGATGACGCCGACACGCGTCCATCCCATACGCTCGTACAGCCGTTCGGCAGCATCGCTTGCCGTATCAAGCACCAGCAGCGAACGGCCGCGCGCACGCGCGGCGATTTCGAGTTGCCGCATGAGCGCGGCACCGGTGCCCTGCTTGCGTGCGTTGCGAAGGACGAGAAGCTTGTTGACGTCGGCTCGGTGCGGCTGGTTTGGCGGCGTCTTGATGCCGAGCTGCACGGTGCCGACGATCCGTCCATCGTGGCGCGCGGCGAGCAGGACGATTTCTGCGCGCTCGATCCCGTCGGCGACTGCGCGAAAGAACGCGCGCGCTTGGTCATGCGTGTACGGCGCCATGAAGCTCACCGAGGCGCCGCCCTCGACGCAGTCGACCAAGACGGCGGCAAGCTCGTCGAGCGCGGCACGCACCGCCGCGGCATCCAGCTCGGCTACGACGACGGTCGTACTCACGCCGCCAGGTCAAGCTTGGAGGCGACGGTGGAATCCGGATTGAGCCGGTAGACCAGCGGCACGCCGGTTTCCAGGTTGAGCTTGAGAATGGACTCGGTGGTGTGTCGGTCGAGCACCATGATCAGCGCACGCAGGCTGTTGCCATGGGCGGCGACCAGCACGCGCTCGCCGCGCAGCACGCGCGGCAGGATCTCCGCGATGTAATACGGCAACACGCGCGCGGCGGTATCCTTCAGGCTCTCGCCGCCGGGCGGCGCCACGTCGTAGGAGCGGCGCCAGATGTGCACCTGCTGCTCGCCCCAGCGCTTGCGCGCATCATCCTTGTTGAGGCCGACCAGGTCGCCGTAGTCGCGCTCGTTGAGCGCCTGATCCTTGATCACCGGAATATCCGCTTGACCAAGTTCGCCGAGCATGACGTCGAGCGTGCGCTGGGCGCGCTTGAGCGCGGACGTGAAGGCGACATCGAAGCGCAGGCCCTGGGCCTTGAGCTTGCGGCCGGCCGCGCGCGCTTCCTCGATGCCCCTCTCGGTAAGATCGACGTCGCGCCAGCCCGTGAACAGGTTCTGCTTGTTCCACTCGCTTTCGCCGTGGCGCACCAGCACAAGGAGGCGGTCATTCATCGATGTTGCCTTGCGAGCCTGCTAGAAATCGCCCAGGCCGAGGACGTCGGCCATCGAGTAGAGTCCCGGCTGCTGGTCCCGCGCCCACACGACGGCCTTGAGCGCGCCGTTAGCAAACAGCATGCGGTCCTCCGCGCGGTGCGCGAGCTCGATGCGCTCGGCGGGACCCGCGAAGATCACGCTGTGCTCGCCCACCACGGTGCCGCCGCGCAACGCGGCGAACCCGATGTCGCCTCTGCGGCGGGCGCCGGTATGTCCGTCGCGTGCTCGCGCGGAATGCTTCCTGAGGTCGACCCCGCGCCCCTGCGCCGCCGCCTCGCCCAGCATCAGCGCGGTCCCCGACGGCGCATCGATCTTGCGGTTGTGATGCATCTCGACGATCTCGATGTCGAAATCGGCATCGAGCGTGCGCGCGACCCGCCTGGCAAGGGCGGCCAGCAGGTTGACACCCAGACTCATGTTGCCGGATTTCACGATCCTGGCGCGTTTGGCGGCCCGCGCGACTTCCGCCTCCTCGTGCGCGCTCAGGCCCGTGGTGCCGATGACGTGGATAAGACCGTGCTCGGCCGCGAGGCCCGCGAGTGCCGTCGTCGAGGCCGGCACCGTGAAATCGATGATCGCGTCCGCGGCGCTCAGCATCGGCAACGGGTCGCTCCGCACCTCCAGTCCGCTCGGCTGGATCCCCGCCAGCACGCCGGCGTCTTGCCCGAGGAACGGCGAGCCAGGCTGCTCCAGCGCCCCAATAACGCTCAGGCCCGCCGCTTCCGAGACGGCCCGGATGAGAGTGCGTCCCATGCGCCCGCCGGCGCCGGCTACCACAAGCCGCATGTCGGCCATTGTCGTGACCTTAACAACGCTTGGCGGCGGTATAGCCATGCCCGGGTCGAATGAAAAGCCACAAGGCGGGAAGCAAAAATATCCCGCTACCGTTGGCAAACAGGCCCAAAAGCCCCATATTCGGCCTATGACCTCGTTCGATTTCAAGCGGCCGGCAGAGCTCTATCCGAGCCGCAGCCGGGCGCAAGGGCGCCGCCCGATCAAGTACCGCCGGTTCCAGACTGCCGCCGAGGCTTTGCGCTTCGCGGTCGAGGAGCTGCCGCCGTCGCTCCTGCTCGGGGCTGTGCTGGAGGTCGGCGAGCAGCGTTTCGACGGCAACGGCATCCGCGCCCTTTACGACCGGCCGGACTATCCGCTGAAGCGCCGTAAGGTTGCGGCCGCCAAGGTCGCGGAAGTCGCGTAGCCAGCAGCCATCAGCTCGTTGCGTTATTGGGCTGTCGGGCAAGCCCGGCGCCGGCGGCCTGGGCTGTCTGGCCGGCGCCCGCGTCCTGCCCACGGGCCAGCATGAACTCAAGCTCGCTCAGCGCCTCGTCGCACAGGCGCCGAACGTCGGGTGCGCCCCTTCGCAACAGCTCGATCACCTTGAGGGCAAGCAGCTCACGGGTGTGCTCGGCACGCGATGCCTGGGCATGCACGCTGCCCACCGCCACCAGATAGTCCCAGGCGGCATTGAAGGCGAGACCCATGAGCCTCGCCTCGTCGTCCGTATACAGCGAGGGGTCGGGAGATAGCTTCATTTCGGCGGTGCTCCTGAAACGAATGTCGGACCGACATCGCGCTGGAGCAATCCGCGAAAGACTAACTAGTCTCCGTTTGAGCCGGCGCGGTTACGGCCCCCATTGGGACCGGTTCCCAGCACGCCATAGTAGCTGGATTGGACCCCCACGGCGCCGCTCTTGGCATCGACAACCGACAGCCCCAGCCGAAACAGCTCCCGCACCGCAGCGGCGCGGCTTGGCATCCGATGCCCAAAACGGAACGTATCGACCGCCTCGAGCTCGTCCGGTGACAGCATGATCTGCAGCCGCTCTTCCCGCGCGGCTCCCTGCCCTTTCCGCATGGCTACCCTCGTTAGCCAAACTAGATTACGTCTATAAATGCATCACTTACTCATTAGTTGCAATAGGCCCAAGAAAAATTCGCCCGTGACCGCCGCGGACCTTCACCCGTCGGACGGCTGGGGGCCGTCGTATCCCTCGACCACGATCACATCGGCGGCCGAATGGGGTGTCCGCAGCGCGATGGCGCGCTGGTATTCCGGCGACTGGTAACAGGCGAGCGCTGCCGCATAGCTGGGAAACTCCAGCACCACGTTGCGCGACCGGCTGGTCCCCTCCTTGGCTTCGAACGGCCCGCCGCGCACCAGGAAGCGGGCGCCATACTTGCGAAACGGCTCGGCGTTGGCGGCCACGTAGGCCTTGTAGCCTTCCGGGTCGCTGACATCGACCCGCCCGATCCAATAGCCCTTCGCCATTCAACGCCTCCCGCCGAGGGCCGCCTCGATATCGCGGACCACCGCTTGCGCCGCCGCGCGCGGATCGCCCGCGCCGGTGATCGGGCGCCCGACCACCAGGTAGTCGGCGCCTGCATCGATCGCCTGCGCGGCGGTCGCGATCCGCTTCTGATCGTTGGAGGGAACGCCGACTGGACGAATGCCCGGGGTGACCAGCGTCATGTCGGATCCGACGATCAACCGCAAGGAGCCGGCCTCCTCCGGCGCGCATACGATGCCGTCGATGCCGATGTCTTGCGCCTGCTGGGCGCGTTCGGCCACCAAGTCGTCGACGCTGAGCTTGTAGCCCGCTTCGGCAAGATCGATGTCGTCATAAGAGGTGAGCACGGTGACCGCCAGCAGGCGCAGGCTCGAGCCGGCTTTGGCCTCGACCGCGGCCCGCATGGTCTGCGGATAGGCGTGGACGGTGAGGAACGTCGCGCCGAGCTTTGCGATGCTCTCGACGCCGCGTGCAACCGTGTTGGCGATGTCGTGCAGTTTCAGGTCGAGGAACACGCGTTTGCCGGCACCTGCCAGCCGCTCAACCAGCGGCAGGCCGCCGGCATAGCTGAGCTGGTAGCCGATCTTGTAGAACGTCACGGCGTCGCCGAGCCGTGCGACCATGGCCTCGGCTTCGGCAACGGACGGCAGATCGAGCGCCACGATCAGACGGTCGCGCGGAATCGCTGTCATGCCCTCTTCTTATCATGAAAACTGCCGTGCCATTTCGATCAGGCGCTGCACCAGCGCCTGCAAGGCGCGGCTAGCTCGCTCGTCCTTCAGCCGATCCTGCTCGTCGAACGCTTGCGCGGCCTCGCGGACTGCGATCTGTTCCGGCATCACCAGCGCGCCGCAGCCGAGCTCCAGCACCTGCCGCAGTGCCATCAGCGAACGCATTGCGCCGTAAGTGCCGTTCGACGCGCCGCCGATCGCGAATACCCGGCTCTTGTACGCCGCCAACGGCGGCTCGCGCCCCTCGCGCACGCGCGAAATCCAGTCGAGCGTGTTCTTGAGCAGCGGCGTCAGCGATGCGTTGTACTCCGGACTGGCAATGAACACCCCGTGATGCACGCCGAACATGCGCTTGAGCTTGACGGCATTCTCGGGCGGCCCGGATGCGGCCTCGAGGTTGCCGTCATAGAGCGGCATCGGATAGTCGGCGAGCGAGATCCGCGTGACATCGGCGTCGGCCAGCGTCAGCTCCTTGGCCGCCGCGGCGGCGAGCCGCGCATTGAACGAGCCGCTGCGGATCGAGCCGGCGAATACGAGAATCCTCGGATTGGGCATCAGTTAGGCTCGTGTTCCGGACGAGCAGAGCGCGCCCCGCGCGAGCAATGATGCGGGACGCGGACCGGACTTGCGTCCACTCTCGCCGAGCGCACCATATTGGGATTCGCCGGTCCCTCCTGCGCCCCGGGTCGATGCGCCGCGCTGTGCGCAGCTTGCCCGGAATACGCGGAACGGCGCCTCATGAGCCCTTGCGATACACCCAGACGCGCGCGGGCGGCAGATTGAGCCAGATGCGGTCGGAAGCTTCGACCCGGCCGCCGGCCAGCATCTTCGGGATCGGCGGCACCACCGCATAGGTGAACTGCACGAACGGCGCGCCGCTGCGAAGGATGCCGTACGCATCGCGCAACAGCCGTGCGCGCGTCCTGAGCGGCTTGGTGAAAAGGGGTAGGCCGGAGACGATGGCGGCGGCCGGCCCGGCAATCCCATGGCCGAGGCGACGCAACATGCCGTACGCATCGCCCTGCAGCACGTTCGCCTTCGGGAAGCGCGAGTGCAGGAGTTGACAGAAAGTCGGGTTGAACTCGACCAGGACGAGACGCTCTTCGGCCACGCCCTGTTCGATCAGCGCTTCCGTCACCGGCCCGGTTCCCGGACCCAACTCGACCACCGGCCCGGGGATCTCAGGGTCGACGTAGCGCGCCATCGCTTTGGCCAGCACCCGGCCGGACGGGGTCACGGCTCCGATCGCCAGCGGCTTTTCGAGCCAGGAGCGAATGAAGCGAACCTCGTCGTCGAGACGGAGATTCTTCTTCTCGGATCGGGCCAATATTTGCGACGGCATCGTGACGATTACGCAAAGGTGCGACGACGAGCCCGCCGCAGCCCAAAGGGTTAAAGCGGGCGAGCGCGGGGGTCAAGCCAGGGTCAAGGCGAACTGCCGAGACCGTCGAAGAATTCCTTGACCTTGGCGAAGAAGCCGGCGGACTCCCGGTAGGTCTCCTTGGACGACATCTTCTCGAACTCGGTGAGCAATTCTTTCTGCTTCTTGGTCAAGTTTTGTGGGGTCTCGACCACGACCTGCACATACATATCGCCCATTTGCTTCGAGCGGAGTACCGGCATGCCTTTGTTTTGCAATCGGAAGCGGCGGCCGGATTGCGTGCCCTCCGGAATTTTTACGCGCGTCTTGCTGCCGTCGATCGTCGGCACTTCGAAACCGCCGCCGAGCGCGGCCGTCACCATCGAAATCGGCGCGCGGCAGTGCAGGTCGGCACCATCGCGCTGGAAGAAGGGATGCGTCTCGATCGATAGGAAAATGTAGAGATCGCCAGCCGGTCCGCCGCGCATACCCGCCTCGCCCTCGCCCGCGAGCCGGATGCGCGTGCCATCCTCGACGCCGGCCGGGATGTTGACCGACAGGTTGCGCTCGCGCGTCACGCGGCCGCCGCCGCTGCACGACGGGCAAGGATCCTCAATCACGTGACCCCGGCCATGACATGACGGGCAGGTCCGCTCGAGCGTGAAGAAACCCTGCGCGTGCCGCAGCCGGCCGGCGCCGCCGCAGGTCAGGCAGGTCTTGGGCTTGGTTCCCGGCTTGGTTCCGACGCCCGAGCAGGCCTCGCAGGTGACGGATGTCGGAATGCGGATTTGCGCGGTCTTGCCGCGGTAGGCTTCCTCAAGCGTGATCTCGAGATTGTATCGCAGGTCCGATCCGCGCTCGCGCCCGGACGAGCGGCCGCGGCCGGCGCCCATGCCGAACACGCCCTCGAAAATGTCCGAGAATGCCGACGCGAAATCGGCGCCAAAGCCGTGGCTGTGTCCGCCGCCCCCCATGCCGTGCTCGAACGCCGCGTGGCCAAAACGGTCATAGGCAGCGCGCTTCTGCTCGTCTTTGAGGACGTCGTAGGCCTCGTTGATCTCCTTGAAGCGGTGCTCGGCTTCGCGGTCCCCGTTGTTGCGATCGGGGTGATACTGCATGGCGAGCTTGCGGTACGCCGACTTGAGCTCGCCGTCGGCGGCGGAGCGCGTCACGCCCAGGGTCTCGTAATAGCAGCGCTTGGCCATCACGCCCCCATTGCGGCACTTTGTTTTGCCCGGGCAATCGGTGCTGATCCGGATGCGCGCCGCCGCCGCCTCCCCGCTGACGCAGGGAGCGGCAGGCCGCCGCTCATGCTCGCAGGACCGTCGGGGTCAGCGGTGGCAGGAGCGACAGCCATGCGGCGACTCCGCGAACCGGTCAGGCCGACTTCTTGTTCTTCTTGTCGTCGTCGACCTCGGTGAATTCCGCGTCCACGACGTCCTCTTTCTTTCCGGACCCATCGGCGCCAGGGCCGCCCGGACCGGCTGCGCCATCGCCGCCGCCCTGCTGATCGGCCTGCGCCTGCTTGTACATCGCCTCGCCGAGCTTCATCGAGGCCTGCGCGAGCGCGTTGGTCTTGGCCTTGATCGCCTCGACGTCGTCGCCCTTGGCCGCCTCCTTGGCGTCCGCAATGGCGTTCTCGATGGCGCGGCGCTCGTCCTCGCCCACCTTCGAACCATGCTCGGCCAGCGCCTTCTCGGTCGCGTGGATCATGGCCTCGGCGTGGTTCTTGCTCTCGACCGCCTCGCGCCGCTTCTTGTCCTCGGCGGCGTGCGCCTCGGCGTCCTTCACCATCTTCTGGATATCGGCCTCCGAGAGCCCGCCCGACGCCTGGATGCGGATCTGCTGCTCCTTACCGGTGCCCTTGTCCTTGGCGGACACGTTGACGATGCCGTTGGCGTCGATGTCGAACGTGACCTCGATCTGCGGCACGCCCCGCGGCGCCGGCGGAATTCCGACCAGGTCGAACTGGCCGAGCAGCTTGTTGTCGGCCGCCATCTCGCGCTCGCCCTGGAACACCCTGATGGTGACCGCGGTCTGGCCGTCCTCTGCGGTCGAGAACACCTGGCTCTTCTTGGTCGGGATCGTGGTGTTGCGGTCGATCAGCCGCGTGAACACGCCGCCCAGGGTCTCGATGCCGAGCGACAGCGGCGTCACGTCGAGCAACAGCACGTCCTTGACGTCGCCCTGCAGCACGCCGGCCTGGATCGCCGCGCCGATCGCCACCACCTCGTCGGGGTTGACGCCCTTGTGCGGCTCCTTGCCGAAGAACTGTTTCACCACTTCCTGGATCTTCGGCATGCGGGTCATGCCGCCGACCAAGACCACCTCGTGAATCTCGCCGGCGGAAAGGCCGGCGTCCTTGAGCGCCTTGCGGCATGGCTCGATGGTCTGCTGCACGAGATCGTCGACCAGCGCCTCGAACTTGGCGCGGGTGAGCTTCATCGTCATGTGCTTGGGACCGGAGGCATCCGCGGTGATGAACGGCAGGTTGATCTCGGTCTGCGTGGTCGAGGACAGTTCGATCTTGGCCTTCTCCGCCGACTCCTTCAGGCGCTGCAGCGCCAGCTTGTCGCGGCGCAGGTCGATGCCTTGCTCCTTCTGGAACTCGTCGGCGAGATAGTTGACCAGGCGCATGTCGAAGTCTTCGCCGCCCAGGAAGGTGTCGCCGTTGGTCGACTTCACCTCGAACACGCCGTCGCCGATCTCGAGAATGGAAATGTCGAAGGTGCCGCCGCCGAGGTCATAGACCGCGATGGTGCCGGTCTTCTGCTTGTCGAGCCCGTAGGCGAGCGCGGCTGCGGTCGGCTCGTTGATGATCCGCAGCACCTCAAGCCCGGCGATCTTGCCGGCGTCCTTGGTGGCTTGGCGCTGCGCGTCGTTGAAGTAGGCCGGAACCGTGATCACGGCCTGCTCGACCTTCTGCCCGAGATAGGCTTCCGCCGTCTCCTTCATCTTCTGCAGGACGAAGGCGGAGATCTGCGAGGGCGAGTAGGTCTTGCCGTCGGCTTCGACCCAGGCGTCGCCGTTGCCGGCGCGCACGATCTTGTAGGGAACGAGCTTCTTGTCCTTCTCGACCATCGGATCGTCGTAGCGCCGGCCGATCAGGCGCTTGACCGCGAAGAAGGTCTTCTCCGGGTTGGTGACCGCTTGGCGCTTGGCCGGCTGTCCGACCAGCCGCTCGCCGTCATCAGTGAACGCGACGATCGACGGCGTGGTCCGCATGCCCTCGGCGTTCTCGATCACTTTCGGCGTGGTTCCTTCCATCACCGCGACACACGAATTCGTCGTGCCGAGGTCGATGCCGATGACCTTGCCCATGTCTCGTCCTCTCGTTTTTCAGCAGGCCGGCCGGGCCCGAAGAAGCGCCCGGTTTCGGAAAAGCCCATGCGGACGCGTGCTCGCGTCCGCGGACCGCCCCCTCCGGCCCCCAATTGCTACCGTGCCGCCGTCCCCGGCGGCATCACAAGCCCATATAGGAGAGGGTTTTTTTGCCTGCAAGGCAGGCCGCCGCCGAAATCGCCCGGTTTGCACCTCGCCCCCGCGCCGCCTCTATTTTCCCGCATTTTGCAACCCTATATGGGCCGTTCACGCGAGCCCGCGAGGTGACGATGCGGCCGTGGCTGCGATTGAAGAACGTTTGCGGTCCTGCGGCGCTTGCCGTCATCGCCGCAACTTTGCTGCTTGCGGTGCCGCCGGGACGCGCCGCCGATCCGGTATTTCCCCCCGCCTCGCGCATCGGTCTCGCACCGCCGCCGGGGTTCTCGGCAAGCCCGAACTTCCTGGGCTTCCAGCATGACGACAAGCAGGCGACCATCTTGATGGTGGAGCTTCCCGGCTATGCCTATGAATCCATCCAAAAGGAGGTCGAGGCCGAGCTCAAGAAGGACCAGGCCGGGACCGCGACCCGTACCGACGTGACGCTCAAGGACGGCCGCGGCTTCATCCTGTTCGCGAAGCCGACCAGCCCGCAGGGCATCGTCCTAAAATGGACCATGGTTGCCAATGTCAGCAACGCGACCGCGATCGTCACCGTGATGATCCCGGAAGCAGTGCAGGAAGTCGCCTCCGACGAGGCGGTGCGGGATTCGCTGACCTCGCTGGCCGTGCGCACCGTGCCGGTCGAGGAACAGCTTGCGGCGCTTCCATTCTCGCTGAGCCAGCTCGCCGGGTTCCGCCTGGTCCGCGTGCAGCCCGGGGCTGCCGCGATGCTGACTGACGGGCCGAGCGATGGCATCGAGACAAGCGAGCAACCGTTGCTGCTGATTTCGATCATGCAGGCCTCGACGCATCCCCAGGCGGCCGAGCGGGACGGGTTTGCGCGACGGCTGCTCGGCGAAATACCCGGCCTCAAGGAGGTCCGCGTCACCCGTTCGGAGCCGATGCGGGTCGCGGGTCAACAGGGTCACGAAGTCCTGGTCGAGGCCAAGGACGCAAAGACCGACAAGGAGGTCAATGCGGTGCAGTGGCTGCGATTTGGCAGCGGCACGCTGCTGCGCGTGATTGGTGTGGCCCGCAAGGAGGGGTGGCCCGACACGTTCCGCCGGTTCCGCGAAGTACGTGACGGCATTGGGCCGAAATAGGCTAATTCCCGCCGTCGGCGTTGTCGTTCGCTGCCGTCTCGCTCGCCCGGGCCGGCTCGGTGCCGGCGCCAGCCTTGGTGCCGCCCTTTGCGATCCCGACCAATGCCGGGCGCAACACGCGGTCGGCGATCATGTAGCCGGCCTGCACGACCTGGACGACGGTTCCGGCCGGAACCGACGGGTCCGGCACCTCGAACATCGCCTGGTGAAAATTGGGATCGAATTTTTCGCCGGCCGGCTCGAGCCTCTTGACCCCGTGCTTCTCCAGCACCTTGTGCAGCTCGCGCTCGGTCAACTCCACGCCGTCCAGCAACCCTTTCACCGCGGCGTCCGCCTTCTCGCGCAGCTCGTCGTCGAGCGCCTTGAGGGCGCGATCCATGTTGTCGGCCACCGCGAGGATGTCGCGGGCGAAATTTGCGATGCCGTAGGTGCGCGCATCCGCGACCTCGCGCTCGGTGCGCCGGCGCAGGTTCTCCATCTCGGCCAGCGCCCGCATCCAACGGTCGCGTGCCTCGGCCGCCTCGCGGGCGAGCGCTGCGGCAGGGTCGGCGGCCGCGCCGCCGCTATCGACGGCCGTGTCGCCTGCACCCGGTGCGTCGGCCTCGTCGGCCGGTTGGCCCATGGCGTTCGTCGCGCCGGCGGGGGTATCCGTCATCGCCTGGTGTCCTGCATGGTTCGGGTCGTGGTTCACGATATCAGCGCTCGAGCCGCGAAAATCAAGCGCGCGGGCGCCGGGGCTCGAACCGCCGCACAAGCCTGCGAGCGCGCCGGAGGGCGCCGATATCCGTTCGCCTTGGCGATTCGGCGGCCGGTCGTTGGCCCATCAACCCGCCAGCAGCCGGCTTACGACCTTGGAGGTGTAGTCGACCATCGGGATGACCCTGGCATAGTTCAGACGGGTCGGCCCGATCACACCGATCACGCCGACGATTCGACCGGCACCGTCGCGATAGGGTGCGATGATGGTCGAGGACCCCGAGAGCGAGAACAGCTTGTTCTCCGAGCCGATGAAGATGCGCACGCCCTCGGCCTGCTCGGCGCGGCCGAGCAAGTCGACCAGTCCGCGCTTGGTTTCGATGTCGTCGAACAACAGCCGCACGCGTTCGAGATCTTCCAGTGCCTTGAGGTCGTCGAGCAGGTGCGAATGGCCGCGCACGATCAGCTTGCGGTCATCGCTTTCGCCGCCCGACCAGCTGGCAAACCCCGCCGCGATGATCTTTTGCGTCAATTGGTCAAGCTCCGCGCGACCCGCCTCCATGGCCCGCTCGAGCTCCGCCCTGACCTCGGCAAGGGTCATCCCGCGGGTACGCGCGTTGAGGAAATTGGTTGCCTCCATCAGCGCCGACGTCGGCAACCCGGGCGGCACGTTGAGGATGCGGTTTTCCACCTGGCCATCCTCGCCGACCAATACGGCAAGCGCCCGCTCGGGTTCGAGCCGCACGAACTCGATGTGCTTGAGCCGCACGTTCGACTTGGCACTAAGCACTACGCCGGCCGCGCGCGTGAGGCCGGAGAGCATGCCCGAGGCCTCGTTGAGCACCGCCTCGTAGGATTTGCCGGAGGCCGCGACCTGGCCCTCGATCGCCCGCCGATCGGCCTCGGTCAGGTCGCCGATCTCCATCAGCGCATCGACGAAGAAGCGTAAGCCCAGCTCGGTCGGCAGACGCCCCGCCGAGGTGTGCGGCGCGTAGATCAGGCCGAGCTGCTCAAGATCCGACATGACGTTGCGCACGGAGGCCGGCGACAGCGTCATCGGGATGAGCCGGGCGAGGTTGCGCGAGCCGACCGGCTCGCCGGTCGCCAGGTAGCTTTCGACGATCTGCCGGAAAATCTCGCGCGAGCGCTCATTGAGCTGAGCGAGGCCAATCTGGCTCGCACCGATCGGAACGTCATGCGACATGGGCACCCGACCTCCCCTCGCCAGAGCTGGAGAATTGTCCATCCTGCCCCGGGACTTCAAGCTTAGGTCTTGCTGCCCCGCGCGCCGGCACCTAGAACGGCCGCGCCATGCGCGTTCTGACATGTGAGTCGAGCGCCCCGCCGGAGCCGCCGCCGATGCGCCCGAGCCGCCGAGAACCGGACGAACTGCGTCCCGTCACGCTCGACCGAGGCGTCGTGAAGTATGCCGAAGGCTCGTGCTTCGTAAAATTCGGCGATACTCATGTGCTGGTCACGGCCACCCTCGAGGAGCGCTTGCCGCCGTGGCTCAAAGGCCAAGGTCGGGGCTGGATCACGGCCGAATACGGCATGCTTCCGCGCGCCACGCTGGAGCGGACGCGGCGCGAGGCCTCGAGTGGGCGCCAGGGCGGCCGCACGCTGGAAATTCAGCGACTCATCGGGCGTTCGCTGCGGGCGGTGGCCAGCCTGGAAGCGCTCGGCGAGCGGCAGATCACGGTCGACTGCGACGTCATCCAGGCCGACGGCGGCACGCGCACCGCTGCGATCACCGGCGGCTGGGTGGCGCTCTACGACTGCATCGCCTGGATGAAGGCGCACGATATGCTGCGCGGCGAACCGATCCGCGATCATGTCGCAGCGGTATCCTGCGGGATTCATGGCGGTGCCCTGGTGCTCGATCTCGACTACGCCGAGGATTCGGAGGCCGACACCGACGCCAATTTCGTCATGACCGGCAGCGGGCGGATCGTCGAGGTGCAGGGCACCGCGGAGAAGACCCCGTTCAGCGAGGACGAGCTCCTCGCGTTGCTTGCGCTCGCCCGCAAGGGCATCGCCAAGCTGGTCGATCTGCAAAAGCTCGCGGTGATGTGACGAGATGGCCCAGCCGCTTTCGAGCCGCCAGCCGGCGTACCGGCATCGCCCCTTGTCGGGCCGATTGGTGATCGCTACCCATAATCCCGGCAAGCTGCGTGAGATGCGCGAGCTGCTGGCGCCCCACGGCGTGGAGGCCGTGTCGGCCGGCGAGCTCGGCCTTCCCGAGCCGCCCGAGACCGGTACGACATTCGCAGCGAACGCCCGCATCAAGGCGCAGAACGCTGCGGAGCGTGCCGGGCTGCCCGCTTTCGCCGACGATTCCGGCCTCGCGGTCGACGCGCTCGGTGGCGAGCCCGGCATCCATTCGGCGCGCTGGGCCGGCCCAGCCAAGGATTTCGGCGCCGCGATGGCGGAGGTGGACCGGCGTCTGCGCGAACGCGGCGCGGTGACGCCGGCGGAGCGGCGCGCGCATTTCGTCTCGGCACTATGCGTCGCCTGGCCGGACGGCCATGTCGAGGAGTTCGAGGCCCGGGTCGACGGCGGGTTGGTCTGGCCCCCGCGCGGTGCGCAGGGGTTCGGCTACGATCCGATGTTCCTGCCTGACGGGCTCGACAGGACTTTCGGCGAGCTCTCCGCGGCGGAGAAGCATGGGCTGCCGCCGCACGGCCGCGGCCTCTCGCATCGCGCGCGCGCCTTCATCAAGCTGGCGGAGGCCTGCCTTGGCGGCCGCTGATCCTAATCCCGGCGCGACCTCACCCTCGCTTGAAAAACGGGGGTCCGATCGCCAAAAGCGATCCGGGGAGGGATCGCGTTCCGAAGCCGCGACCCGCTCCCGCGCTGTTGCGCGGCCCGACCTCTCTCTTTCAAGCGGCGATGCCACACCGTTCGGCGTCTACCTGCACTGGCCGTTCTGTCTATCGAAGTGCCCGTACTGCGACTTCAACAGCCACGTCCGCCATGCGCCGGTCGATCAGGCGCGCTACGTGCGCGCCTTCGCGGCCGAGATCGCAGCGACCAGCGCGCGCGCCCCCGGCCGCACGGTCTCGACGATCTTTTTCGGCGGCGGCACTCCCTCGCTGATGGCGCCGGCCACCGTCGGCGCGATCCTCGATGCCGTCGCGGCGCATTGGACGGTCGCGGCCGACGTGGAGGTGACGCTCGAAGCCAATCCGACCAGCGTCGAGGCCGAGCGTTTCCGCGGCTACCGCGCGGCCGGCGTCAACCGCGTCTCGCTCGGCATACAGGCACTCGACGATGCCGCACTCGCGGCGCTCGGCCGGCTGCATTCGGTCGACGAAGCGCTCGCGGCCGTTGCGGTCGGCCGCGCGATCTTTCCCCGCTATTCGTTCGACCTGATCTACGCCCGCCCGGGCCAGACGATCGATGAATGGCGCGCCGAGCTTGGCCGCGCGATCGACGAGGCCGCCGAGCACCTTTCGCTCTACCAGCTTACGATCGAGGACGAGACGCCGTTCGCCGCGCTCGCCGCCGCCGGCAGGCTTGCCGTTCCCGACGAGGACACTGCGCGCGCGCTCTACGACCTGACCCAGGAGGTGTGCGCGCGGCGCGGCCTACCGGCGTACGAAGTCTCCAACCATGCCCGGCCAGGCGCCGCGTGCCGGCACAACCTGGTGTACTGGCGGGGGCACGAATATGCCGGGATCGGGCCCGGTGCCCACGGCCGCCTCAACGTCGACGGCGCACGCCGCGCGACTGCGACTGAGAAGCGGCCGGAATCCTGGCTGATGCGGGTCGAGGCGCGGGGCCACGGCATCGTGGTCGACGAGGCGCTCACCCGCAGCGAGTGTGCCGACGAATTCTTGCTGATGGGATTGCGGCTCGCCGAAGGGATCGATCCGGCGCGCTTTGCGGCGCTCGCCGGCCGGGAGCTCGACGCGCGGCGGATCGCGACGCTGCGGCAGGAGGGCTTCATCGAGATCGTGCCGTCGGGGGAGTTGCGGGTGACGCCGGCCGGTTTCCCGGTGCTCGACGCGATCGTGGCGGATCTGGCGGCGTGACGCAGAACCCGCGCGAACGAGAAATCATCTGTTGGTTTTTTCTTCACAGAGTTCACAAATGGGGCACCGCATTCTAATGTGTTGCGCAAGGAGTCGCTGCGGGCTGCAGTAACTAACAAGACAATAGGGTAATCGGCGGCACTCATTCCAAGCGCAGACCCTTTCCAGGTCCGAAAGCAAAAAGAGTTGCATGCCAAGGAAAAACTCCACGCGCCGCAAGAACGGCTCTTCGAACCAGGAACCTCCTCAGCAATCCTTCCGTGTCGGCCGGTCCAGGACTGGGCTCGGTTTGTTTGCCGTGACGCCGATCAAGAAGGGGGCGTTCATCGTCGAATACTGGGGCGAGCCCATGCGCTCCGAGGACGCCGACAGGCTGTCCACCAAGTACCTGTTCGATCTCGGCAACGGATGGACGATCGACGGCGCCGACCGCGGCAACATCGCGCGCTACGCCAACCATTCGTGCAAACCGAATGCCGAGGCCCGCGTCGGCCGCCGCTCGGTCCGCATCCATGCCGCCAAGGCGATCCAGCCGGGCGACGAGATCACCTACGACTACGGGCGCGAATACTTTAAGCAGATCCTGGAGCCGATCGGCTGCAAGTGCGTCGCCTGCGAAGCGCGAACGACGGCCCGGCGCGCCGGCGCCCGGCGTCATCGCAACAACGGCGAAAGTCGCGCAAGCGCCTCGCGCTGATTTAATCTCCCTCCGCCGCATAGGGTCGCGGGATCGGCACTTCCGGTAGACCGGGATGTGGGCGGCCGAAGTCCGGCGCGGGCGAATCCTGTCCGATCTGGACGATGCCCCGGCGGATCGCGCGCGTGCGGCTGAACTGCTCGAACAGCGCCTGCCCGTCGCCGCGGCGGATCGCGCGCGTGAGCTTGGCGAGATCCTCGTTGAAGGTGCCGAGCATTTCCAGAACCGCTTCCTTGTTGGTGAGGAACACGTCGCGCCACATGGTCGGATCCGACGCCGCGATGCGGGTGAAATCGCGAAAACCGCCGGCGGAGAATTTCAACACCTCGGACTGCGTGACCTCGCCGAGCTCGTCGGCGGTGCCAACGATCGTGTACGCGATCAGGTGCGGCAGATGGCTGGTGATCGCGAGCACCAGGTCGTGGTGCTCAGGCGACATCGTATCGACGTTGGCGCCGAGTCGGCGCCAGAAGCCGGCAAGCCGATCGACCGCGGTGGCGTCCGCCTCCGGCGGCGGGGTGAGGATGCACCAGCGGTTCACGAACAGCTCGGCGAAGCCGGCGTCGGGCCCGGAATTCTCGGTCCCGGCAACCGGATGTGCGGGCACGAAGTGCACGTGCGGCGGCAGGTGAGGCGCCATGTCGCGCACCACGGAGCCCTTCACCGATCCGACGTCGGAGACGATCGCGCCCGGTGCAAGATGCGGCGCGATCTCGGCTGCGACCGCGCCACATTGGCCGACCGGGATGCAGGCGATGACGAGATCGGCGCCTGCAACCGCGGCGGCGTTGGTTTCGACCACCCGATCGGCGAGCCCGAGCTCCGCGACGCGCCGGCGCGTTGCGGCAGAGCGTGCGGTCGCAACGATCGAACGGGCCGTGCCTTGCGCTCGCGCCGCGCGCGCGATCGACGAGCCGATCAGGCCGGTGCCGATCAGCGCCATGCGCTCGAACAGCGGCGTTTTGCTCATGCCGTCCGCCGCCATGCCTCCTCCCCGGATTGCCGGGGCGGAACCAGTGCGAAGCTTGCGTCAGCCATCACCGCGCTTTGCCGTTCATGAGCTCGGCGAGCGTCCCGACCGCCAGCCGGTTTGCTTCCTCGGTCCCGACCGACATGCGAAGCGCGTTCGGCAGATGGTACGGCTCGAGGCGCCGGAGGATCACCCCGCGCGAGGTCAGCAGCGCGTCGGCCTCCTGCGCGCTCCGGCCCTTCTGCTCCGGGAAATGGATGAGGACGAAATTTGCGACACTCGGGGTCACCCTGAGGCCGAGCTTGCCGATCTCGTCGGTCAGCCATGCCAGCCAGCGTACATTGTGCTCGGCCGAAAGCTGCACGTGCGCGGCGTCCTGCATCGCGGCCGCGCCGGCCGCGATCGCAGGCGCATTGACGTTGAACGGCCCGCGGATGCGGTTGACCGCATCGACGATATGGGCCGGGGCGTACATCCAGCCCAGCCGCAGCGCCGCGAGCCCATGAATCTTCGAGAACGTGCGGCACATCACAGTGTTATCAGTGGTCGCCACCAGCTCAATGCCGGACTCGTAGTCGTTGCGCCGCACGTACTCGGCGTAGGCCGCGTCGAGCACCAGCAGCACGCGCGGCGGCAGCTCGCGGCGCAGGCGCTTGACTTCGTCGAACGGTACGTATGTGCCGGTCGGATTGTTGGGATTGGCAAGGAACACCAGCCGCGTTTGCTCCGTCACTGCGGCCAGGATTGCATCGACATCGGCGGTGTACGCCGTCTCGGGCACCTCGACCGGCGTGCCGCCGGAGGCAAGCGTCGCGATGCGATAGACGAGAAAGCCGTGCCGGGTATGGATCGCCTCATCTCCCGGCCCGACAAAGGCATGGGCCAGCAAGTTCAACAGCTCGTCCGAACCGGCGCCACAGACGATGCGCGCCGGGTCGAGCCCATACGCCCGCCCGATCGTCTCCCGCAGCAAGGTCGCGGAGCCGTCCGGATAGTCGTGCAAGGTGGCGGCGACCGCACGATAGGCGTCGATTGCCTTTGGGCTGGCGCCGAGCGGCGTTTCATTCGACGACAGCTTGAACACGCGGTCGACGCCCGGCGCCGAGCTCGTGCCCGGCACATAGGCGTTGATCGTGAGCACGCCGGGGCGTGGTTCGGGACGAGAAAGCGACATTCTCAACTCACATTTCCTGGATCGACAGCGCCCGGCCCTTCGCCGATGACAGCAGCGTCAACGCCCGGCCGGCACCGGCGGCTCGCCTTCGCGCACCACCGTATAGCGGGTCGCGTGGCTTCCGACGAGGGTTGCCGACCGGACCGAGGCACCGGCGCTCACCAGCGCCCCCGTGATGTCGGCCCGCGTCCGGCTGCTCGGCACCGAGATCAGCAGTGCGGCGCCGTCGAACGCATGGTCCGGCACCGCGATCATCTCGGCCAAGGGAGGGATCGCCCGCGCGGTCGCCGGGCCCCAGCCCGAGACTTTGACGCTCCAAACCTCGACATCCTTCACGATCGCGTCGGCGGCCGGATGCGACACGGCAAAAACCGGCAGCGCCGCAGGATGGTCGGCCCGCTCGACGAACGGCAGGCGCGCAATGATCTTCGGCGCGCCATCGGCCTCGAGCATGGTCCACCACGTGCCGGCGCCCGCAATCGCGCTCGCCGGCACCAGCCCAAGGTCGCCTCTGGCCACGCTCACGGCCGCGACCACGCCAGAGGCGCCCATATGCGGCACGAACGGGACCGTGAAGCCAAAGTGGAAGCGCGCCGAGTCGCGCATCGCCGCGTCGCCCGCCGATAGGTCGGCGTGGACCGAGTACGGCGCCTGCACGTAAGTGAAGGTCGCGATGATCACGCGCCAGATGCTTTCCGCCGTGTCGAGTGGCAGGATGCCGCGGTGGCGCTCGACCAGGCGGCGCATCATGTCGGCCTCGCGCGCGGGGCGAAACGCGGAGCCACGCTCCTGCGTCTGCTTGGCGGCGATCAGCTGGTCGATGATGTCGCCACGCTCGATCAGCAGCCGGTGCATAGCCTCGTCGATGCGATCGATCTCGCGCCGCAGATCGGCGAGCGAAGGGGCGGTGGCGTTCGACGGAGGCGGCATGCCGGACCTTGTTTCCCGGCCGCAGGCGCAGGACGTTGACGGGTGAACCTGTGGCGCGGCTCCGTGATAAGCCAGCGGCGCCAAGGGCGAAAGTGAAGAAAGCACCTGGCCGCACGCAGCCATCCAGAGCGCCCAGGGCTCCGAATCCGGGTTAACGGGATAAGGCGCCGAGGATATTGGCGAGGTATTGGGCGTCCCAGCCTGCACGTTTGCGCCTGAGCTTGATGGACTTTTTGTCGGCGGCGGCTCTGACCAGATTGATGGCGAAGTGACGGACGACGGCCATGTTTATGGCGCCGTGTCCCTTTCGCAGCCGCGCTTGATCCTCGCCGAAAGTGACGTCGAGTACCCAGTGCAGGCTGTTTTCGATCGCCCAGTGGCTGCGCACGGCTTCGGCGGCGCGGGCGGCTGATAGGGTCGCAGAAGAGATGTAATAGCGCGTCTCGAAGCGGCTGCGATCCTTGAGTTCGGCGCGCGCTGCGACCCGCACCAGCGTTGCGATCTGCGGCAGCCGAAGCTCGCCAGGGAAGCGACGATCGCCGTTGAGCCAGTCGACCTCGCAAGCAACCGTGACGGTTCTTTGCTCAATGCGGCCGTGTCCTTTGTCGACATCGGTGACGCTTTCCAGCGCGGCGGCAGGCGCGCTCGCAAAGGAGCTCTCGATCTCGGCCCGCAAGCTGGGCTGGTTGTCCTTCACGGCCAGCAGATAGTGGGCTCCGGCATCGCGGATCGCGGTTGCCACCCGGGCATTGGTCGCCATGGCATCGATCGACACCACAGCATCCTTAAGACCATCGTTGACCGCCAGCCGCTCCACCAGGGCCGGAATGGCGGTGATCTCGTTGCTCTCTTCGGCAACCGCCTCCTGCCCGAGCACCAAGCGGCTGGTAGTGGCAAAGGCCGATACCAGATGCAGCGCCGCCTTGCCGGCCGCACGGTCGTAACTGCGCCGCAAGCTCTTGCCGTCGATGGCAACAAAGTCCGGCCGATCCGGCCAACTCTCCCGAACCCAGGCCGTGAAGGCGGCCGAGAACAGTCCCGGATCAATCCGGTTCATCAGCAGGGTAAGCCAGCGCCCGTCCGGAACCCCATGATGATACGGCAGATAGCGCCGCAGGAACCGCAAGTGCGCCTCGCCCCACTCGGCAATCAACTCATAGTCGTCGCAGTCGCAGATCGTGCCGCACACCACAAGCAGCAGCACCTCCGGTAACGGATGCGCAACCCGCCACGGCTCGCGCGGGTCCTCGATCCGGGCAAAATGGTCGAGAAGTGCTTTCAGTCGCGGCTTCTCAAGCGTCTCAATGACCAGCACGCTCATGGCGGCGGCTCCCGAATCAATGCCGCTCCATGAAATCACCCTCCAGGCAATCGCAAAACCGCGTTAACCCGAGTTCAGAGCCCTGCAGAGCGCCGCCCGATCTTGACGGCCGCTCAGGGGGCGGGTAAGAGCGCCGTTATCTCGTGGTCATTTGAGCCGGCCGGCTTGCAGCCACGTAAAACAACTCGCTAAAAGGCCGGGGCGCGTGGACCCGGCTTCGGCATTTCGCCCGGCCGGGTTTTTGTTGGGGCCAAGGGAGGCCGCCATGTCCGCGCCCACTGCCGACAGCTTCCGGGCGGAGGCCCGGCGCCACATCGCGGGTGCCTCGCGCGAGGCCGACCACCCGCGCTCGCCGCTGGTGCGCTTCGGGCCTGACCAGCCGCTCAAGCTCGACGCCGGCGTCGAGCTCGCGCCGTTCCAGATCGCCTATCAGACCTACGGCACGCTCAATGCCGCTCGCTCGAACGCGGTGCTGGTCTGCCATGCCCTGACCATGGACCAGCACGTCGCCAACGTGCACCCGGTGACCGGCAAGCCGGGCTGGGGGGAGGCCATGGTCGGGCCCGGCCTGCCGATCGACACCGACCGCTATTTCGTGATCTGCCCCAACGTGGTGGGCGCCTGCATGGGAACGACCGGGCCGGCCTCGCTCGATCCCACAACCGGCGAGCCATGGGGCTTGAACTTCCCGGTCATCACCATCCGCGACATGGTGCGCGCGCAGGCCATGCTGCTCGATCACCTCGGCATCGATCAGCTGTTCGCCGTGACCGGCGGCTCGATGGGCGGCATGCAGGTATTGCAATGGGCGGCGAGCTATCCGCAGCGCGTGTTTGCCGCGCTGCCGGTCGCGACCGGCGCCCGCCATTCGGCCCAGAACATCGCGTTCCATGAGGTCGGCCGGCAAGCCGTGATGGCCGATCCCGATTGGCACGGTGGGCGCTATTTCGTCGAAGGCACCAACCCGCGGCGCGGGCTCGCGGTCGCGCGCATGGGCAACCACATCACCTACATGTCCGATGCCGCCTTGCACCGCAAGTTCGGACGACGGTTTCAGGACCGCGCCAATCCGACATTCTCGTTCGACGCCGACTTCGAGGTGGAATCCTATCTGCGGCACCAGGGCGTCATGTTCGTCGAGCGGTTCGACGCCAATTCGTACCTCTATCTCACGCGCGCGATGGACTACTTCGACCTCGCCGGCGACTACGGCGACGTGCTGGCGAACGCTTTCAAGGGAGCGCAGACGCGCTTCTGCGTGATCTCGTTCACCAGCGACTGGCTGTTCCCGACCTCGGAGTCGCGCGCGGTCGTGCACGCGCTCAACGCGTCGGGCGCACGCGTGTCGTTCGCCGAGATCGTCACCGACAAGGGGCACGACGCCTTCCTGCTCGACGAGCCCGAATTGTTCGCGATCGTGCGCGGGTTTCTGGAGGGCGCCGGGCGCGCCCGCGGGCTTCCGCCGGCACGAGGATAGACGATGCTCAAGCGGCTCACCCGCGACATGACCATGGCGGATGCGGCGCGCACGCCGGGCGGGGCGCGCGTCGATCTCGCGTTCGTCGCCGACATGGTCGCGCCTGGTGCGCGGGTGCTCGATGTCGGCTGCGGCGACGGCGAGCTGCTGCGATTGCTCGCCGAAGGTCGCGGGGTCGACGGCCGCGGTATCGAGCTCTCGCGCGAGGGCGTGAACGAATGCGTCGCCAAGGGGCTCGCCGTCATCCAGGGCGACGCCGATACCGATCTCGTGGACTATCCGGACGATGCATTCGACTACGTGATCTTGTCGCAGACCCTGCAGGCGACCCGGCAGCCGCGGCAGGTGCTCGAGCACATGCTGCGCATCGGCCGGCGCGCGATCGTATCGTTCCCCAATTTCGGGCATTGGCGCATCCGCCAGCAGATCCTCCTGGGTGGCCACATGCCGCGGACCGACAACCTGCCGTACGCGTGGTACGATTCGCCCAACATCCATTTCTGCACCATCAAGGATTTCCGCGCGCTGTGCGGCGTCGCCGGCGCCCGCATGGAGAAGGCGGTCGCGCTCAATGCGTGGGGTTCCCCGCTCCGCCTCAATGCGCCGTGGTGGTTCTGGAACCTGTTCGGCGAGCAAGCGGTGTTTCTGCTGACCCGGAAGGAATGAGCTGCCGCGACGCGGCGCGCACAAGCCCGCGCCCTGCAGCGCGGTACGTCGAGACTAACGCCGCCGCGTCGACGCCGATCCTGCAACACCTGACCCTCGCAGCCTACATTTGTCCTCGGCTTGCGGGTTCTCCACCGAAAGCACAAGATGCCCGTTCATCGACGGGGGCCGCGATGGACACCGGTTATTTGAGCCAAGTCTCAAGCTTCAATTCCGCGTCCGCATTGGTGATCATCCTCGGCGTCAACCTGACGATTACGCTCATTCATATCGTGCAGGAATGGAAAGGCGCAGAAGTCCCGTTCTGGCGCGTTCTGGGCGCGATCGTTGGTGTCTGTGTGCCGCACCGCCATGGCTTTGCCTTGTTCACGCTGGGGCTGCTGGCGGCGCTGTGGTTGGCGGCCCTGGTGGGCATCGCCGGATTGTTTGGGTGTTTGCTGGGTGCACTCGGATCGCCGTGGGGACCGAGGTTGGGCGTCGCCTCGCTGGGCTTCATTATTGGAGGGCGGATATCGGACAGCATCGTGTCGCACTGGCGGTTGTACGGCGCCGGCTACCGCCCGAACCCCGGCCTTTCTTCGACGGCGCTGTACGTCCTCGAGGCCATGTTCCTTCTGTGGGCATTCCGGAAGGGCTTGTTGGGCAGCCCGCTGGCGACGATGGTCGGGCTTGCGCTTGGCGCCCTCCTGTTCGTGGCGGTCCTGCCGTCACTTCGCGTCCTGCGCCGGAAAAAACCCGACCTGCGACGGGAGCCATGGCTTCCCTGGCGGCCGCTACCGGCGTGGACGAAGGATCCCGACTGCAGCCCGAGCGCAGCGCGGCCTTGAGCCAGCCGGTGCCCCCGGCACAGCTACGAGCCGGACAAGAAAAGCGCGACCTGTGGCACAAGGCCGGGGGCGAGGCGTTGAGACGAGATGTGTCCCGACCGAGCACAGCCCACCCCACCGACGGACCCTGCCCTAGTTGAAACCGACATCCCGGCGCGGCTCGACCGGCTGCCGTGGGGACGGTTCCACACGCTTGTGGTGGTCGCGCTCGGCATCACCTGGATTCTGGACGGGCTCGAGGTGACGCTGGCCGGCACCGTCTCCGGTGCGCTCAAGGCGAGCCCGGTCCTCAAGTTCACCAACACCGACGTAGGCCTCGCCGGGTCGGCCTATCTCGCCGGCGCGGTTCTGGGCGCGCTGTTCTTCGGCTGGCTGACCGACCGGCTTGGGCGCAAGAAGCTGTTCTTCATCACGCTCACGGTCTATCTGATCGCGACCGCGGCGACCGCGTTCTCGTGGAACCTGTGGAGCTTCATGCTGTTCCGGTTCTTGACCGGCGCCGGTATCGGGGGCGAGTACGCGGCCATCAATTCCACCATTCAGGAGCTTATTCCAGCGCGCGTGCGCGGCTGGACCGACTTGGTGATCAACGGCAGCTTCTGGATCGGCGCCGCCCTCGGCGCGCTCGGCGCCCTGGTGCTGCTCGACCCCGCGGTCATCGATCCGGACTACGGCTGGCGGGCGGCGTTCCTGATCGGGGCCGTGCTCGCGCTTGTCATCTTCTTCATGCGGCTATGGCTGCCGGAAAGCCCGCGCTGGCTGATGACCCATGGCCGCGCTGCCGAGGCGGAGGCGATCGTCGCCGAAATCGAGAATGGCTTGCGCGCCCAAGGCCATGAGCTGCCGGCAGGTCCGTTCCCGCGCGTGCGCCTGCTTGCGCGGCGCGCGACGCCGCTGCGCCAGGTCGTGCATACGCTTTTTCACCTGCACCGGCCGCGCACGGCTGTGGGCCTCGCGCTGATGGCCGCCCAAGCGTTCTTCTACAACGCGATCTTCTTCACCTACGCGCTGGTCCTGACCGACTTCTACGGCATCCCGGCCGACCAGGTGGGTTGGTACATCCTGCCGTTCGCGGCCGGCAACGTGCTCGGGCCGCTGCTGCTCGGCCGGCTGTTCGACACCATCGGCCGCAAGCCGATGATCGCCACCACCTACATCGCCTCGGGGCTGCTACTCGCGATCAGTGGCTGGCTGTTCTCCCGCGGCCTGCTGACCGCGCAGACCCAGACCATCGCCTGGATGATCACCTTCTTCTTCGCCTCGGCGGCGGCGAGCTCGGCCTATCTGACCGTGAGCGAAACCTTTCCGTTGGAGATCCGGGCGCTTGCGATCGCCTTCTTCTACGCAGTCGGTACCGGCATCGGCGGCGTGATCGGGCCATGGCTGTTCGGCGTGTTGATCGACACCGGCTCGCGCGCCAGCTTGTTCGCCGGCTATCTCCTGGGCTCCGCGCTGATGATCGCGGCCGCGCTGATCGTGCTGCGCTGGGGCATCTCTGCCGAGCGCCGTCCGCTCGAGCAGGTCGCCCGCCCGCTGGCGTTCGTGGATTGAGCCGGCGTCCAGCGCAGCTACTGGGCGCGGCCGAATGTCCCAAGCGCACCCGCCGGCTCGTCGGGAGGATAAGGGCCTCGCTCAGGACGGGTGACGCCGTTCATCGACTTCGTGACGGGACGGGAAGGCGTCGCCGTTGATGGCCAAGTTAGCCGCGCCAGCGCCGCGGTCGGTGGCAACAACCCAAAATCACGCGGCGCAATCCTTCATATCGACGGTGGGGCGGGCGCAGCTGGATACGGTGGCCTGGGTTGCGAAATCCATATCGGTAGCTCTACAGCGCCAGCGCGGCCTGCGGCTCGGCGAGCGAATCTCCGATGCCGATGACCCCGCCGACCCTGACCTCGGCGTACACGCCGCAATCGGTATGGCCGAAGCGGCCCAGCAGCGTATCCGGGATCGACAGGTCGCGGATGGCGGTGTCGGGATCGACGTTGGTGGCGGCGCAGCGCTCGATCCGCTTGGTGACCTTCAACCGCACCGCCGGCCCGAGCGCGAGCTCGCGGCCGACGAGGTCGAATTCGTGCCAGGCCGGCCAGCCCGCGACATAGATGTTGCCGCGGAAGCGCAGCGGATTGACGGGCGCGCCGACCGCGTCCTCCAGCGCCCCCACCGACGCCAGGTTGATGATCGAGACGAAGCCGCTGCGCGAGTCGGTGAAGCGGAAGCCGTCCGGCGCGGTCAGCACCTTGGGCGGCCCGCGCAGCTCCCCCGGCATGAAGCGGCGGAAGAACGCCTCGACGGCCAATCGCCCGTTGCTGGTCGAAAGATCGACCTTTGCACGCACGCGTCCGTCTTCTTCGATCGTCAGTGTGGAAGTCGCGTCATCGTACCGGGTGCGCAAAGCAGCGAGCCGCTCGTTGCGCATCAGCATCAAGAAACTGATCTTCGGCCGGTGCGCCGGCGCGACCGGATCGAAACCGGCAGGGCCGTTCTCGATGGCGTAGAGCCGGTCGCCCGGGAAATATCGGCCGGCGCCGAGCTCCGCCCGCGCCAGCGGCTCTGGGGAAAGTCCCTTCACCGGGTAGCGATAGAGGTTACGGATGGTCGCTTGCGCCACGGCGGTTTCTCACATTAATCGCAGCCGCAATGCAAGGCTCGACCACGATAAGCATCCCCCGCGAGGCGCCGACAAACCGGGGCGGCGCTCCGCCATCGTCTCCAGTTGGCTGCCCGGCCCTTCCGCCTGCACGCCCTCCTCCCTACATCCTGCTTGGCGGGCTGCCGTCCCAGGGGCCCGCCAAACGCCGTCCGTTTCGCCGTTGATGCCCGTCAACGACGCCGGAGGTGTACCCTATGAGGATGTTCCGGCCGCGCCGTGCGGGCGATCGGGGCACAAGGGAGCTTGAGCCATGCAGTTCGAGAAATACACCGAGCGCGTCCAGGGCTTCGTCCAATCGGCCCAATCGCTTGCCATTCGCGAGGGCCACCAGCAGTTCGCCCCCGAGCATCTCCTGAAGGTCCTGCTCGACGACCGTGAGGGCCTCGCGGCCGGCCTGATCGACCGCGCCGGCGGCAACTCGCGCGAGGCATTGCGCGCCGTCGAAGCCGCGCTCGCCAAGATCCCCAAGGTCACGGGCGGTGGCGCCGGCCAGGTCTATCTCGCCCCGGCGCTGGCGCGCGTCTTCGGTCAGGCCGAGAAGATCGCCGACAAGGCCGGCGACAGCTACGTCACGGTCGAGCGGCTGTTGCTGGCGATCGCTATGGACAAGGAGAGCGAGGCCGGAAAGATCCTCGCCCGCACCGGCGTGACGCCGCAGAACCTCAATGCCGCCATCGAAGCCTTGCGCAAGGGCCGCACCGCCGACTCGCCGTCAGCCGAGCAGGGCTACGACGCGCTGAAGAAGTATGCCCGCGACCTGACCCAGACCGCGCGGGACGGCAAGCTCGATCCGGTGATCGGCCGCGACGAGGAGATCCGCCGCACCGTGCAGGTGCTCTCGCGGCGCACCAAGAACAATCCGGTGCTGATCGGCGAGCCCGGCGTCGGCAAGACCGCGATCGTCGAGGGCCTGGCGCTGCGCATCGTCAACGGCGACGTGCCGGAAAGCCTCGAAGACAAGAAGCTGATGGCGCTCGACATGGGTGCGCTGATCGCCGGCGCCAAATACCGCGGCGAGTTCGAGGAGCGGCTCAAGGCGGTGCTGCAGGAGGTGGTGGCGTCGGAAGGCGAGATCATCCTGTTCATCGACGAGATGCACACGCTGGTCGGCGCCGGCAAGGCGGAAGGCGCGATGGACGCCTCCAACCTGCTCAAGCCCGCGCTCGCCCGCGGCGAGCTGCACTGCATCGGCGCCACCACGCTCGACGAATACCGCAAGCACGTGGAGAAGGATGCCGCGCTCGCGCGCCGGTTCCAGCCGGTCTATGTCGCCGAGCCGAACGTCGAGGATACCGTCTCGATTTTGCGCGGCTTGAAGGACAAGTACGAGCAGCACCACGGCGTGCGCATCACCGACTCGGCGTTGGTCGCCGCCGCGACGCTGTCGCACCGCTACATCACCGACCGGTTCCTGCCCGACAAGGCGATCGACCTCGTCGACGAGGCGGCGGCGCGGCTGAAGATGCAGATCGATTCCAAGCCCGAGGAGCTCGACAACCTCGACCGCGAGATCGTGCGGCTGAAGATCGAACAGGAGGCGCTCAAGAAGGAAAGCGACCCCGGCTCGAAGGGGCGGCTGAAGCGGCTGGAGAAGGAGCTCGCCGAGCTGCAGGAGAAAGCCGACGCGCTGACCGCCAAGTGGAAGGCGGAGCGCGAGAAGCTGTCGGAGGCGCAGAAGCTCAAGGCCGAGCTCGACCAGGCGCGCAACGAGCTTGCGATCGCCCAGCGCAACGGCGACTACCAGCGCGCCGGCGAGGTCGCATATGGCAAGATTCCCGAGCTCGAGCGCAAGCTCAAAACGCTCGAGGAAGCAGCCGCGCAAGGCGCCGTGGTCGAGGAGGCGGTCACCGCCCAGCACATCGCCCAGGTGGTCTCGCGCTGGACCGGCGTGCCGGTCGACAGGATGCTGGAAGGCGAGCGTGAGAAGCTCTTGCGCATGGAGGAGCAGATCGGCAAGCGGGTGGTGGGCCAGGTCGAGGCCGTGCGGGCGGTGTCGACCGCGGTCCGGCGCGCGCGCGCCGGCCTGCAGGACCCCAACCGGCCGATCGGCTCATTCATGTTCCTAGGTCCTACCGGCGTCGGCAAGACCGAGCTCACGAAAGCCTTGGCGGAGTTCCTGTTCGACAGCGAACACGCGACCCTGCGCATCGACATGTCGGAATTCATGGAACGGCACGCCGTGGCACGGCTGATTGGGGCCCCACCCGGCTACGTC